>Ga0208979_100172_pt1 | contig 91729 bp, 68 predicted proteins | sample HotLakConsUCCSLE_FD_184738 | JGI IMG/M metagenome (GOLD analysis project Ga0208979, IMG submission 184738) | Hypersaline microbial mat communities from Hot Lake, Washington, USA - Hot Lake Consortium UCC-SLE (SPAdes) | ecosystem: Environmental > Aquatic > Non-marine Saline and Alkaline >... | reverse complement strand
CACACCGGCGTCGTGCTCGCGCAGCATGCCGATAATCTGCTCTTCCGAATAACGGCTCTTTCGCATGGTCCATCCTCTCCTCGATGGACTCTACCATTCAATGGCCGGAATTCACGGGGCTGGGTCATCATGAGCGCAGCGAGCCAAGCCATCGATTGGCCCTATAGCGCAAGACAGCCACCGGCGGCATGGGCGAACGGGACGGGCGCCACGCGTCCGCCCCGTTCACTGGGTCATTCAAGATTGGGCTGTGAGCCAGGTCGTCACAGCTCGCGTGTCGAGAAATACCAGTCAGTGGTGTCATACCCTTCAGAGGCCCGCGCATCCGCTGCAGCCGAAGTTGCCGGCGGCGGCACGATCACCCGGTCACCCGGCTGCCAGCCTTCAGGCGTAGCCACTTTCTCGCGATCTGACGTCTGCAGCGCCTGCACAAGGCGGACAAACTCCTCAATCGAGCGGCCATTGGACATGGGATAATAGACCATGGCCCGCAAAATCCCCTCGGGGTCGATCAGAAAGGTGGCGCGCACCGCCGCCGTGTCCGAGGCGCCCGGCTGGACCATGCCATAAGCATGGGCGACATTCATGGACAGGTCGGCGATGATCGGAAAACCGATCTCGACGCCAAACTTCTCCTTGATGTTCCGGACCCAGGCGATGTGGGCGTAATGGCTGTCGATCGACAGGCCCAGCAACTCCACATTCAGCGCCGAGAACCGGTCCTGCGCCTTGGCGAACGCGATGAATTCGGTGGTGCACACCGGCGTGAAATCCGCCGGGTGCGAGAACAGAATCAGCCATTTGCCCTTGTAGTCGGCGAGGGTTTTGCGGCCGTGGGTGGTCGGCGCGTCAAACGCCGGGGCCGGCTCGTTCAGACGGGGCAATTGCACGGGGGCGAAGTCAGTCATGTCTTCATCCTTTACAGACATCGCGCCGAACCAGTGCGGCGCGTTGACAGGACCATCGCATAAAAAGTCGTATTTGAAATACTCATTAAAGGGATGGAGGATATAGACCGGCCCTATAGGCCTGTCACGACCGGGGCTGAGCCGGCGGTGCACCGGCCGGTTCGGGCGCGCCATCCCGGCCCGCCAGACGGTCGAGCAACACCGACCGGTTGCTGGCGATATCGGCGATCGTCACCTGGTCCAGCTCGGCGAGAAAGGCTTGCATCGCCCGCTTCATCGCCGCGGACAGCCGGCACACGCCGATCAGCGGGCAGGTGTTGGTGTCGCTGTTGAAGCATTCCACCAGCTCGATCGGACCTTCGGTATGGCGCACCACCTCCCCCACGGTGATTGTATCCGCCCCGCGCGCCAGCTTCACACCGCCGCCCCGCCCGCGCACCACCTCCAGAAAGCCCTCGCGCGCCAGCGTATTGGCCGCCTTGAGCAAGTGGTGGCGCGAGATCCCATGGGCGCGCGCAACCTGCTCCATCTGAACATGATCGGGGGCGCGCAACGCTGCGAACTGGAGGATTCTAAGGGCGTAGTTGGAAAATTGAGTGAGCTTCATCGCACTTCCCCGCGCGTCAGTTTGTCATACCCTAGAACGCTTTCATCCCGGTTGGGACCATGATTGCCTGTCGCGCCGCCCGGGTATCGCCACCCGCAGGAAAGTCCGTCCATGCCCCCGCTGATCCGCTTCATCCTGCGTCACGGCCTGATCGGCTTTTGCATCGGGATCGCCTTCACCGCCCTGATCCTGGTGCTGGACGTGGGCGCGATCCGCACCCTCACCCGCGCCAGCACAGAGGGCGCGGTCCTGCGCCTGATGCTCGCCTTCCTGATCTCGTCCACCTTCATCAGCGTCCAGATCGGCATCGCCGTCATGTTCCCGCCCAGCCGCAAGCATGACCCCATGGCGCCGCCGGACGAGGGCGAAGACGAGAACGGGAACGCGCCGCCGCGCTGAGACGGCGCCGCTGTTGATTGCCCTCTGGAACTCCACCCACCGCCCCGCCATATTCGCCTGTGACGGCGCGATCGCCGCAGCGGGAGCGGACGATGGGAGCGACGACGCAGCCAGCCAGCACGCCGGACATCAATTACACCTTCAATGACGAACAGCTTGCCCGCCTGATGGCCTGGGGCGAAGTGCGCCGCCATGCCGAGGGCGCGGTTCTGTCCGCCTTTGGCGAGCGGTGCACCGACATGCTGGTCACCGTGTCGGGGGAAACCCACATCTTCATCGATTCCCCCACCGGTCCGGTGCGGCGCGGCTGGATGGAGCGCGGCCAGTTTGCGGGCGATATCGCGGTGCTCACCGGCGCGGCGGTGATGGGGCGCACCGTCATGGGCAAGGCCGGCGAGGTGCTGCACATTCCCTTCGCACGCTTCCAGCGCCTGCTGGTCGAAGACAGTGAGCTGTCCGACATTTTCGTGCGCGCCCTCACCGCCCGGCGCGCCTTTGCGGTCTCCACGCGCTTCGGGGCCCTGATCGTGATCGGCGCGCCCTATGACCGCCAGCTCTTCGCCATGCGCGATTTCCTGACCCGTCAGGGCGCGCCCCATACCTGGCTGGACCCCGACACGGACCCGCTGGCCGAACCGGTGATGGAGGCGATGGGGCTGACTCGCAGCGATTTGCCCGCCGTGGTGCTGGGCGCGGCGCAGGTGATGCGCCATCCCGATGTGGACGCGCTGGCCGCGGCGCTGGGCTATGGCGTGCTGCCCGAGGAGGGCGAGGTGGATGTGGTGGTGGTCGGCGCCGGGCCGGCGGGCCTTGCCGCCTCGGTCTATGCCGGGTCTGAAGGCCTGTCAGTGGTGACGCTGGACGCCGAGGCGCCGGGCGGCCAGGCCGGCGCCTCGTCCAAGATCGAAAACTATCTGGGCTTTCCCACCGGCGTGTCGGGCCGCGAGCTCGCCGAGCGCGCCGCCGTCCAGGCCCAGAAATTCGGCGTGCGCCTCGCCGCGCCGGTGCGCGCCGCCGCGCTGGAGCCGCGCGCCGATGGCCGCTATGACCTGCGCATGCGCGACGGGCGCAGCCTGATTGCGCGCGCCGTGGTGATCGCCACCGGCGCCCAATACCGCCGCCTGCCGCTGGACGGCCTCGAAGCGCTGGAAGGCGCCGGCATTTATTACGGCGCCTCGGCGCTGGAGGGTCAGCTGTGCGCGGGCGCGGAAGCGTGCGTGGTGGGCGCAGGCAATTCCGCCGGTCAGGGCGCAGTGTACCTCGCCCGCACCGCAAAGCGCGTCCACGTCATCTACCGCCGCCCGGACCTGCGCGAGACCATGTCGGAATATCTGGTGCGGCGCCTCGAAGAGACGCCCAACATCACCCTCCATCCCGGCAGCGAGATTGCCGCCCTGCATTCCAATGACGCCGCCCGGCCCGAGGATTTGCGCCTGACCGCCCTCACTCTGGACGCCCCCGGCGGCCCGGTGCGCCTGGACGCCCCCTTCGCCTTCCTGTTCATCGGCGCCGCGCCGTTCACCGGCTGGCTGCCCGAACCCGTGGCGCGCGATGCGCGCGGCTTCGTCAAGACCGGCGCCGCGCTGGCCGACGCCGACCTCGCCGCCGCCGGCTGGCGCCGCCAGCGCCCGCCCAGCCCGTATGAGACCAGCCTGGAACGCGTCTACGCCGTGGGCGATGTGCGCGCCGGCTCGGTCAAACGCGTCGCCAGCGCCGTAGGCGAAGGCTCGGTCACGGTCAGCGACATCCACGCCGCGCTGGCGGAGATGGGGGCGGGGTGAGCTCCCTACCGCCGCGCCGCGAACTCGCACCAGAGCGGCAAATGATCGCTCACCCGCCAGCTCATGGATTGGGCGGTGAGTTTCGGTTCGGTCTGGAACAGTAAATCCCTGAAATTGAAGCCGCCTGCGCTGAGGAATTCCATGCCCAGCGCGAACTCGCCGGCCTTTTCGCAGAACCAGGCGATCTGGTCGTAATATTTTGGCGGCTTGCCGTCGGCCTTGAAGCTGACCGTGCGCGGCAGGCCGTCGAGCTCGGGCGGCACGTAGAGACCGGTGGAGCGGAAGGCCAGATCATTCACATCGCCCTGCTGGTCGATATTGAAATCGCCCAGCACCATCAGCGAATGGCCCCAGCTGGCGGTGTCCTTGGCCCAGTCTTTCAGCCAGGCGGCGATGGCTTTGAGCTCTGGCGTCCGGTCGGCATAGCCCTTGCCGTAGAGGACGTGCATGGTGACCAGGATGAAGGTTTCCCGCCCCGACTGGAAGCTCACCGCATACGGGCTGCGGGCGAACTGGCGGAAGGGCGATCCGGGCTCCACGCCCAGATTGGCCAGCACCTTGTCATCGTCCGGCACGGTCAGCTCACCAGCCAGGCCCGACAGCCGCACCCGCGCCGCGTCGAACACATAGGCCATGCGCTCATTATTCCCGGCCGCGCCGCGATTGACGTCGGTCATCAGAAACTGCCAGCCCGGGCCCAGAGTCTTCATCAGCTCGCGCAGGCCCTTGAACTCCCCGCGCACCTCCTGCAGCGCAATCACATCAAAGCGCGACACGATCTCGGCGATATAGGCGAGGCCCCGCCAGTTGCGCTTGGGGCTGTCATCATCACCCGATCGCCAGGCCTCCGTGAGCCCGCCAAAGGCGCGCACATTCCAGGTCGCCACGAGAAGATTGCGCCCCACCGCCCGCTTGGTCGGGATCTGCAGGTCCAGCGCGGCGCGCAAGGCCGCCATCTCCTCGCGCATGGCCGCAATGGAGCGGCTTTCTTCCGCGTCTTCCGACGCCGCCTTGCGCCAGTCCGGCAATCCACTCATGCCCGCCTCCCCACCAAACCACGCGAAGAGTCTACACGCAAAAGGGGCGGAGCGGGAGGGGGAGCGGAGGGTGGAGTGGGAGGCAATCCTCTACCGGCCGGGCGGCCAATGGCCCGCCGCCCTCACCAAGCGGCGCTGGAGGGCTCGGCGCAACACACCGCGCCGAAACGCCCGTCCACCGGCGCCAGATAGTTGAGGTCCAGCGCCTGACGGACCTGCGCATCCAGGTCACGGGCGCCGTGCAGTACAATGTGCGCCTGGGCGCGGCTGACGATCTCCGCGTCACGCACGGCGATCGGCCGGGTGTCCGCCACCAGGAACCGGTCCCCGCCCAGCTCGAACAGCGAGAAGACCGGCGGCGTTCCGTCCTCCCAGAGTTTGCGCCAGGCCTCGACCTCGGCCTCCAACGCCTCCAGCAATGCCGGCTCGCGGCGCAGCGCAGAGTCATACTCGCCTGTGAAGTGATAGGCGATCTGCGCCAGGTCCGCCCCGGGAAACAGCTCCTCATAGACCTCGATCGGTCTGAGATCCGTTATTCCGTGACGCTCAGGTGCGCTGTGATAGGGGCTGAAGCGGTCGAGACTGATCGTCGACACGCCCGTGGGCGGGGCGAGATGGCAGACATGGGCCATGATCGCCAGCATCGCGTCATAATCGTCCGCGCTGTCTCCGGGAAAATCGGCCAGCACGTTCCAGACAATGTCCACGCCGCAGGCGCGCGCATGGCGCATGCAATCAATATTGGTCTGGGCGCTGGCGCCCTTTTGCATCCGTTTCAAAAGCCCGGTCGACAGCGATTCAATGCCCGGCTGGATAGACCGCACCCCGGCATCGGCGAGCAGTTTCATTTTTTCGCGGGAAATATTCGACTTCTGCTCGTAAAATATACTCAGTTTCTTTTCATGTTCAGTCAAAGCGGGAAGCAAAGCCGAAAAATAACTGTGCGGCATGATATTGTCGACCATGATGATCTTGTCGACATTGTACTGCCCGCTCAGCGCATGGATTTCGGCCTCGACCTTGGCCGGGTCCTTGATCCGGTGGTTCATGCCATTGGCGTTCAGCCCGCAGAATGTGCAGTGATGCTTGGCGCCCCACCAGCAGCCCCGGCTGGTTTCATACGGGATGCGCAATTCTGATGAATCCAGCCCCTCAGGACAGCCGGGCGCCATCACCAGCGCCTCGAACTGGATGAAGAAGCTGGCATAGTCTGTCGCAGTCAGCTCGTTGAGCGCATTGTTATTTTCGCCCTGGAACAACGCCGGGGCCGGGCGTCCCCCCAAAACGGTTTCGTCGATGAAGCGAAGGAAGGACTCCTCGGATTCCCCGACAAAGACGTGATCGACCGCCGGCTCGAAGGCCTGGATCGCCGCGCCCATGGGTCCGTCCGCATTGGCGCCGCCCAGCAGCGTCACCCGGTCCGGCGCCAGCGTCTTGAGCCGGGTGATCAGCGACAGGCTGGCCAGCGTCTGTTCGAATGTGGTGGAGAACCCGGCATGGCGCGCCGGCGAGGCGGCCAGCCGCACCGCAACGGCATCCGACCACTGCGCGGCGAGCGCCTGAACCTCTTCAAACGGCGCCGCCTTGCCGCCCGCCAGGTCGCTCCAGCATTGCGGCGCCGCGCCGGGGTGGGAGGCTGTCCTGTGATACGCGCGCCGGAACAGGCGCTCGCCGGCCATGTCGCCAGTGCGTGTGACGCACAACTCCCTGTAGAAGGCCGGACCCACCAGGCGCGCAAAGGACAGGTTGGCGTAAAGCACGCACGCCCGCACGCCACGGCTATGGGCCAGATCGGCCAGGATGTGAACGCCCAGAGACGGCCAGTCAGGACTGGCGAAGGGCGGCACCACCAGAATCAGGTCCGCCTCGCGCCAGTTCGCGGCGTCGAACAGCCGGTCCACACTCTCCTGCACCTTGTCCGCGCCCGCAATCGGGGCGTTCTGCCGCTCCAGCGCCCCGGACGCGGGCGGGGCCATGGCTCAGAATTTCTTCTTGACCGTGACGCCGACTTCAACGGACGCGAGCGATCCCGGCGCGCCGCCCAGCTTGTCGATGTCGGCCTTGATGCGCCGCGCCTCGACCGGGGTGATGGTGATGCCCTTGGCCGCCAGAGCGGCGGCAGGGTTATCGCTCAGCGCGCGTCCGAATTCGACCGACGCAGTGGGCGCGGCGACCAGGCGGCTGACAGCGGCGACATTGCGAGACGACAGGGAACTGATCGGCGAGGTGGGCTTTCGAGCCATTTCGGCCTCCTGAAATGCAAGCCTGATCGGAACGGCCCCATGCCGCTCTAATTGTATGCTGCAAATAAAATACCATTATGACTCTTTTTCCGCAACTCATGATTATCGCTCCGGCGCGTCTTTTGGCGAAGCCCTGGCCAACAGGGCGGGTCCTCGGCCGCCCGCCCTCGCCTGTCGCCTATTGACCGGCGGCGCCGTCCCCGGCGCAGATGAAGGCGGGATCGCCGCTGATGATCCGGATGCTCCCTGTCACCGCCCCCTTTCCCCCCTCATTGCCGCTCCCTCCCCCGCCCTCTACGGTGCCGCCTTCGCGCGGGAGGAATCGCACCTTGGATTATGTTCTGTTTGGCATTTTTCTGGCCACCTGCGCCGTGCCGGCGGCGGCGGGGGCGCTGTTCAAGCCGGGCGAGTGGTATCGCGGGCTCGACAAGCCGGCCTGGACGCCGCCCAACCTGCTCTTCCCGATCATCTGGGCGATCCTCTACGTGTCCATGTCCGTCGCGGCGGCGCGGGTGGGGAGTTATGAGGGGGCGGTTCTGGCCATCGCGCTGTGGGGCCTGCAGATCGGCATCAATACGCTGTGGTCGGCGGTGTTCTTCGGCCTGCACCGCATCATGACCGGCGTGATCATCATCGCCCTGCTCTGGGTCGCCGTCGTGGCGACCGTGATCGCGTTCGCGCGCCACGAGCTATTCGCCGCCGCCCTGCTCGTTCCATACCTGATCTGGGGCACATACGCGTTCGCACTCAACCTGTCGGTCTGGCGGCGCAATCGCGGGGCGCAGACGAAGGCCGTCGCGGGCTGAGCGGTCCCAACCGGCCGGCATCGCGGCTCAAACCGTAAAAATGGCGGCTTTGCCGCCGTTGAGCACCGCCTTGCTCACAATACCGCGGTGGCGCGCGGCCAAACACATTGAGATCGTCGCCGCGCCGCCGGCGGTGATTGGCCGTCGCTCGTCCGTGCCGCAGCCCAACGGACTTGCCAACCCGCGGCCACGTCAGGCGAGTCTGCGGGCCCGCAGGTCTTGAGCCGGGGGCTCATTTCACAGGTGATTGAGTTCTTGGGCGCCATGCTGGGCGTCCGGGTGATCGAAGTGATCGCGGCAACTTGCGGCCTGAAAGAAAGTCTCATTTGCTTCCTGTGTTCAGCGCGTCCCCGCCATTAAGCCAGTCCGCCACCCCCTTCGCCGCCGCGGCGCCGCTGGAAAAGCTCGCCTGCAACAGATACCCGCCTGTCGGCGCTTCCCAGTCGAGCATTTCTCCAGCCACGAACGCGCCGGGCAGCGCGGTCAGCATGAAGCGCGCATCGACGGATGCCCGGGCAATGCCGCCCGCGCTTGATATTGCCCGGTCAAGGCCTTGCATGCCCGTCAGCGTAACGGGCAGCGCCTTGATGCGCCCGGCCAGGTGTTGCGGCTCGCGTGGCGGCTCGCCCGCTTCGCGCAGCAGCGCAGCCGGGAGCGGCGAGAGCCGGGCCTGCTTGCGCAGCGTGTTCGACAGGGACTGGCCGGGTTTGGCGGCTGCGAGCCGTTTCGCCAATACGTCCGCGGCGATGTCGGGCGCGAGATCAAGCGTCAGCACCGCCTGGCCGTCCCGCGCGATCGCGGTGCGCAAGCCCGCGCCCAGGGCGTAGATCGCCCCGCCCTCCACGCCATAGGCCGTGATCATGGCTTCGCCACGGACCGTCCGGCCGCCATGGCTGAAGCTGGCCGCTTTGAGCGGCGTTCCGGCAAAGCGCTCCGTGAACAGGGCCGACCAGCCGACATTGAAGCCGGCATTGGCCGGCGTGAAGGGCGTGATCGCCACGCCGCGCGCCGCCAGCCAGCCGGTCCATTCGCCCCTTGATCCAAGACGCGGCCAGCTCGCCCCGCCCAGCGCCAGGATCACCGCATCGGCCTCCACCGGTCGTTCGAGGCCATCGGGTCCGGCGATCAGGACGCGGCCCGCATCGTCAAAACCCTGCCATGTGTGGCGGACATGGAGGGCGACTGCCAGCCCATCCAGCCTTGCCAGCCAGGCGCGCAGAAGCGGCGAGGCCTTCATGGCGCTGGGAAACACCCGCCCGCTGGAGCCGGTGAACACCCCCTGCCCCAACCCTTCACACCAGGCGATGAGGTCAGACGGCGGGAAGGCGCGAAGGGCTGGCTCCAGCCAGTCACGCGCCGCGCCATAGCGGTCGAGAAAGGCGTCCAGGGGTTCGGAATGGGTCAGGTTCAGCCCGCCCCGGCCCGCCATCAGGAATTTGCGCGCCACGCTGGGCATGCGCTCATAGACATTGACGGCGAAACCCGCGCCCGCCAGGCGCTCCGCCGCGATCAGGCCAGCCGGGCCAGCCCCGATAATGGCGATGCGGCGCGTCATGCTGCTGGCAGGCTGAAGCGCCGGCCCCGGCCACGCCCGCCGGCGAACCCTGGGGCGGCGGCCATCGCAGTGCGCCGCGCCGGCCGGTCAATCGTGATGAAGGCGATGCACGCCCGGGTCTCGCAGTGGATGGTCATGGCTCTTCTCCCGCGCCCACACCGCCGGGCTGCGGCTGTCGAGGGCTAACAGAGCCGGATCGAACACGAAAGCCTGAACCCGGCAAGCCGCGCCGAGGCGGCGGGCAGGGCCCGCCCCCGGCGGCGCGAACCGGCGCTGGAAATCCACCCCGCCTTGACACGCATCGGCGCCGATTTGCCAGGCCATATCAAAGCCGTCAGCTGATCTTGCGTCCCCAGGTTTCCAAATTGCGGCAAGCAAGCGCCACCGTCAGACGCAGCCTCTTAAACTCATGTAATCATGAAAAGTTTGGGTGCGGGGGTAGGATTTGAACCTACGACCTTCAGGTTATGAGCCGAGCGACGGGCGATTTCGGACTTGTTTGTTTTTCAATGATTTGAGGTCTACCACCCTGATCGTGCTAGCGCTCTGAAACTGCACGCAACCGCATTCGCCCGCAACCAAAGGCAATAACCGGACTTCGAGACCGTGAGACCGGTTGAGGTATTGCTGAGGTGACCTATCGAGGGTCCGCATCCTACCTCGCTGCGAAACGTCCAAATCAATTGCATCCCGGCGCGGCGGATTTCTGAGATGGGCCCGCCCAGTCCAGAAAGCCTGTCAGCGTTGGTCTGGACGCGCCCGCTTCTAGGTCCGCTGGGAAAAACACCCGACGGAATCCGTGGTTGAAACCGCATTCAACTGCATTGGGCGTAGTTGAGTTGGCAAAACTCGTTGAACTTCTGGCGAGACAAACTCTGTAGAATTGAGCGATAATTCTAGCAGATCAAAACCAGTTCGGTCTCTACGTACCCTGTCTAGCCAGTGCAATGAACAACTCATCCATCCCCTGCCCTGAATTGGGCGGCGCAACCTTGCCTCCAACTTACGCCCGGTTCCGCCTCCCTGCCCGCGCCCACAACAGAGCATCTTGCTCCGCGATGCGGACCGCGGCTCACTCGCGGTCAAATGGAGCGAAAGCAGCCATGCCAAGAGAACACCTCACCGAACGGGCTGTGAAGGCCATCGAACATAGGGCCAAGGATCATCTGGTCTTCGATACGTCCTGCGCGGGCTTCGCCCTATGCGTCTACGCGAGCGGCCGGCGATCATTCGTGCTGATCTATCGCGTGGCGGGCCGCCAAAGGCGTCTAACCATAGGGGCTTGGCCCGACTGGTCAGTCACGGCAGCGCGTGAGGAAGCCAAACGGCTCAAGCGTGACATCGATCAGGGACATGACCCGCTGGGAGTCAGGCAGGAAGCCCGCGAGGCGGCGACAGTCGCCGATCTGATTGAGCGGTATATCGCTGAACATCTGCTCCGGCTTGCGGCGCGCAACGCCGCCGATCAGGCCTCGATGCTGCGCCATCTAGTTCAGCCTGCATGGGGAACTCGAAAGGCGGCTGACATCCAGCCCGCCGATGTTGGGCAATTGCTGGGCAAGATTGCCGAAGGCCGTCCCCGGCCGCGCAAGCGGGCGCTGGATGGGCGCCGGCGCCGCAAGCTGGCGCCGGCCCGGCCCACCCCGATCCGGGCGAACCGATGCGGGGAGGTACTGCGAAAGATGTTCAACCTGGCCATCGCTTGGAAAATTCGGCCCGATAATCCGGCGCTGGGTTTCGCGCGCCGCGCCGAAACGGAACGCGAGCGCTTCCTGTCAATAGAGGAAATCGGTCGGCTGGCCCATGCGCTGGACGTCGCCACGGACCAGCGTATGGCTGATCTCATTCGGTTAGCCATGCTGACCGGTGCTCGCATCGGCGAATGTCGCCATGCTCAGTTTGATCAGTTCAACCTCGATCTGGCGATCTGGACCAAACAGGCAGCCCATACCAAACAGCGCCGGACCCATCGTGTCCCGATCAGCCCAGCAGCCGTCAAGCTGATCAGCCGACGGCGCGCCTTAACACCCGCCCGATGCCCGTGGCTGTTTCCGGGTGATGCACGCGACGAACAGGGCAATGTGAAGCCGGTGCAGGATATTCGCCGCTTCTGGGCATCCATCCGAAATGCGGCGGATCTTCCCGGAGTGCGCGTCCATGATCTGCGCCACACCTTCGCCTCGCTGCTGGTCAGCGGCGGCGCGAGCCTTGAAATGATTGGCAAGCTTTTGGGCCACACGCAGGCCAAAACCACCGGCCGCTACGCTCATCTGATCGATTCTCCACTCAGGCAGGGCGTCAATGCAGTTGGAGTTATTCTCAGCGCCAAGCTGAAGCTTGTGCACAGTTCTGACATGCCAGAAGCACGCGTGCAATCGCAGTAAGCGAACTGACTGGCGCCCGGGCTGATCGAAGCGGCCGGCCGCAAGTTCTGACGCCTCCAGCCCAAGAACCAGGGCGCTTACCCGGCCTGACCTCGCCGTAACCAGAGTGACCGCCCCCGGCGCCGGCGCCCTCGTCTTGCCCGGGCATCAAGCCTCGCCTCCCGGACGGGGATTGTGAAGGAACTCAGGCCCATGGGACTGATCATCATGCATCTGCCGAGCAGAGACCAGACAAAAGCAGCAGGGTGGCCCCGCAGGTCAGAGCCCGCCTCTTGGCATTTTGTGCGCCGGCTGCACTGGCCTTTCCCGTTCGCAAATGCGGACCATGCAATGAAGCGCGCTACCTCGCACGGGATCTATCGCCAGCCCGGTGGCGCCTTGGCTGCTCGCGGGTCGTTGCAATGAGCATAAAGGCGATTCAGTGGGCGCTCAATCAACCCGCCTCGATCAGCGAAAAGGCGGTTCTGTTCGTTCTGGCCAACTATTCGAACGAATACGGCATTAGCTGGGCTGGCCAAAAGAAGCTGGCCGATCAGGCCGGATGCACCGTCAGGGCGCTTCACAACATTCTGGCGCGAATGGAAGCGCGGGGCGTAATCCGGCGCTTATCGCGCTGGCGCAACAATGGAAGCCGCCGGTCCGATCTGGTGATCCTGGAGGCCTTCGCTGATCGGCGGCAGATCTCTCCCGCGTTGCTGGAGGCGCTGGTCAGTATGGAAGCCACCGTTAATGGCCAACCGGTAGAATATTCCGGTAGTGGCGCCAAGCAGAACCTAGTTCCCGATCAACCGGAAGCTCGTTCGCGACGCTCCAGGAATGAGGTTCAGGACCTCCCTGAACCAAGTTCCGCCCTTGATACTTCACTGATACCAAATATGACACGTCAGGCGATACAGGGCGCGCGCGAAAGCGCGGAACCTGGCGATGAGTTCGAGGCCAGCGCCTTGGCGGAGGCGGCCCGGGAGTTCGCGAGGCGCAGCAGCGCCGCCAATGCTGACACGTGGCCGCCCGTTGATCCCCTGGCGCCGAAGCCTTCCAAGGATGACCCGCTTCCTGCCATATCGAATTGGCGGGGTTGGAAGCTGATACGGAGTATCCGCGATCAGGATGGCGCCAGAATCGCTGCCAATCCGGAAGACCGGACAGCTCTCACGCAAGCCGCCAGGGCGCTGGAGGGCGCGCTGGGCCCCGCGCCCGCAGACAACGCGGCTCGCATGATCTGGGCCCTGTTCTGCTGCTATGCCCCGCGTCGCCAGGGCCGCGCCGCCGAACTGGCCGTTGCCCGTCAATGGCTGGCCGATCTGGCCGAATACCCAGACGATATCATCGACGCGGCCTGCACCGAATGGCGCAGAGGCCAGAAACCGTTCGCGCCCCGGCCCGGCGAATGGCTGGCGCTGGCCCGTCCGATCTTGGACGCAAGGCGGGCTTGGGCAAAACGCGCCCGAAACTTGGCCGAACCGAAGCGAGAAGGGGCCTGCCGATAGCAAAAGCGGCTTTTAGGTTCTTTCCGGCGAAGAGAGTACGCGGGGGGCTTTAGCGCTTAAGTTCTCTAGCCATAGGTAAAAATTCGGGGTGCGCACCGGGGTGCGCACTGGGGGGTGCGCAGGTGCGCACTTGGCGACGCCGCCCTGAAGGAAAAGCGGGCGGTGGCAGGGTGTGCGATGACCGGGAAATGCGAAGGGAGATGATTGGCTTGTGGCGCTTAATCAGCATACTCACGGCGTTCCGTGGCGCCGGTCTGTTTCGATGCGCGTGGAGACCGGAACTTTCGCGCAGGAGGCTCCATGCAAGCTGCTGATGACAACCCTGGGCCAAGGCGCGCCGCGACGTCGGTCCTGATCTCGGTCAACGACCTTGAAGCGGTTGCGATCAAGCAGCTGGCGGCAGCGGCTGGCGCCACTGTCGTGGACCTCGCGCTGGATTGGGGCGGTCAGCCAGCTTCAGCGGGCGCGCCGTTCGACATCAACGCGCTTGAGGACTCCATCATTCTCGTCGAAACGCCTGACATCGCGCTTGAGGAGGCGCTGCGCGCTGCGGGCAAGATCGTCCGGGTCGTCGATCACCACATCTATCTGGACCGCGAAGGCCAGTTGCTTGACCGCAGCGCCTCCCGGTCTTCGCTGGAACAGGTGGCTCGGCTCCTCGGCTTTGAAAGCCCTCTGACGCGGGCCATTGTTACCGTTGGCGCGGCAACCTTCGGGGCCGCCGCGATTGCGGCCAATGACAGCGGATACTGGCCAGGCGTGATGCGCCACTATCTGGAAACCGGCGAGCCGGACAGGCTGAACGAGGGTTGCATCGTTTTCACCGATCCCGCAGCGCCAGACATCGATTTGGCAGCGCTGGCCGGCAAGGCGGCTCGCTACGCCAAACAGGCTCTCAACGCGGTGGTGCAGTTGCGCGACGCCGAAATCCGCCTGAGGGCGGAAGTGCAGGGCAAGCCCGCCCGACCGATCAGAGAGTGGTTCAATCTGCTGGACGAGGCACAGTTGAGGCTGGCCGTGCTGCCCACCCGTTCAGGCGGCGGCGATCCCGGACGCACGCTTCGTCTTCTCGCTGTCGGCGAGGCATGCCGCGGCGCCCCGATTGGCGACTGGTTATATCATCGCATCGTTCAGGAGCGGATCGACGCCATCACAGATCCTGACCATCAGCTGCACGAGTCTCTGGTGAGCGCAAAAGACGGGCGGCTCCTGCTGAATCTCGCAGCGATGGCCGCGCCGGTCGACATGTTGATCGTGCAGCTGGGCCGCTCCGCGAGCGGTCCGGCTCAGACCGGATGCCCGCCTGAGGATCTGGCGGCCTGTCCGGTCCAGGACCTGTTCTTCAGTGGCGGACCGGGCGCACGCGATCTGGTCATGGACATGATGCGCATGGCCGGGCCCGGCGAGGCCTTTGACGGCCTCAGCCTGTATGCCGGCGCGGGCAGCGACGCGGTCTTCCTCGGCGCCGGCGGCGGGCCGGATCAGGCGCACGCGCTATCGCGCCTCGCGGACACCTTACTTGAAGCATTGCTGACCGGCGCACGGCCGCTGACGCAATGGCGCACGCACATCATTCAGGGGCTCCAGCCCGGCAGCGAGCAGGCGTCCGGCCTCAAACGGGTGCAGGCAGTGAAACCGGCAAAGGCCGCCGCCGGCAAGCCGGGACTTCCGGTCGCCAGGCCAATGACGTTCGAGCCCAATGAGCGCGCCTATTTCCTTGACCATTTGCGCAACCGCCTGCTGGGGCCGCCCGCCCCGGCTGAGCCGCACTGCATGGACGGGACGGCGACGGCGCCGGACATCAATTGGATGGAGCTGGACTGGCGATCATTCGAGATCATGTCACCCGGCGATGCTGGCGCAGCCGGTGGCGAAACCCCGCCCGCGTCCGGCCGGCCAGGATTTCTGGAAGTCGAATGGGGCGCGATCGCGGAGGGCGCCGATGGCGACGGGATCGAAATTCACCGGCGCCTGCGCGCGAAGATCAGTGCGATCCGGGTGCATTTCGCCTTCAACCAGGTGGTGTTCATTGAGTGCGAGGTCGAGGGCGCGCCCTGGCCGAATTATTCGGATGGCGCGCCTCTCTGGCGTCAGATTCTCACGCACCAGACGCCTGTGGGCGAACCGGTGACGCTCGCCGATCTGCTCGATTTCAACGAGCTGGCCCGGCAATGCTACTCCGCCTGGGAGCACGGGGGCGGAGAGCGGCGGCGGGTCCGCCTGCTCGACGCAGATGGACAGCCGATTGCAGGCGCGCAAACCATCATCCAGTCTGCGCCTGGCCGCGAGGAACCCGAGCATCCTCATGGCTGGTTCGCTGCACTTGCGCGCGATGCCCTTGCGCCCTGGCGGCTTGATCCGTCACACCTGCGCTTCATCCATGATGAGCGCGCACGGATTGTCAGCTCCGCCCTCCCCGCCGGTAGCGCGCCCAGGGGGCCGTACGGCGAAGCGCGCCACACGGTCATGCTCGCGCGGTTCGCCGGGGTCGACGCGTTTGACGAGGCATTCCTGTACGATCCCGATTTCTCGCGGCGCGAGCTCGCCCTGCAAAGCTATGACCGGTTCGCCGCAACGGGCAGCTATTTCGCGACATCCGGGCACGCGCTGACGCTGCTGGGGTATGGCTGGTTCCCGCGCGAGCACATCAAAAAGCACATGTCGCGGCAGTACATGCGCATGTTCCTGATCGCCATGCATTATTCGGCAGTTCTGCTGGGTCTGTCGCGCGAAATCGGCGCGGCGGCGACGCGCCGTCTGGACTGTGACGGGCACTGGCGGCAGCGGCTGGGGATCGAGCGCACCCTCAGACGGCTTGACGACGATGTCCATGATGCGCGCCTGCGCATGACCGCCTTCGCCAACGGGGTCTGGTACGATCAGGTGAGCCCGCAATTGCAGGGCCAGGAATTGTTCGACGCGATCGTCTCGCGCATGCCGATCCGCGCGCACTATGACGAGCTGACCCGCGAGATCGAACGCTTCGACACCCTGGCCCAGCACGACAGCCAGATCCGCGACGCGAACCGGTTCAAGACCGTCTCGCGGCTCGGCGTGTTCCTGGGCGCCGCCGTCACCGCGGGCGGCATGGGCCTGGCCGTCGTGCAGGTGGGTGATGTCCCGATCGGGCTATGGGGCCTGCCTGCATCCCTGACGGTCCTGGGCCTCTCGGCGGCCGCCGGCCTCGTGGCCGCGCTGGCGCTGACGATGATGCAGGACGATACCGACCCGGTTTGTGCAGCCCGCAAGCTGGTGCTGGAGCCTCTTGCGGCGCTGCTCTCGATCTGGGTGCGCGCCTGGGCGCGCTATGTCCGCGGCGCATGGCGCCATATCAAGGCGCGCTGGACCGCCTGGGAACCCTGACACGCCCCGCCCACGGCCCAAACCGGACTGACAGGCGCCGAAGCCCGCCAGGTTGCAGCGCAACAGCGTTCACACATACCCGCGCCAAAATGGCGGCGCCTGGCGCGGCAGCAATCCGGTCCTGTTCCGCGCGGCAAAACGGCAGAGCTCTGAACAAGAAATGGGTATAGAATTTGTGAGGGGTTCGTCTCAATCCGCGTCGAAAAGCGGTAGGGCTCTGAACGAACCGTGGAGGTGATCCGTGAACTGGAACCGTCTCAATCCGCGTCGAAAAGCGGCAGGGCTCTGAACGAAAGTCTGCGTCCGTCATTTAGATTGCATTTCGTCTCAATCCGCGTCGAAAAGCGGCAGGGCTCTGAACGACAGTTCATCAACAGCAAGAGGAGGAGGCAGTCTCAATCCGCGTCGAAAAGCGGTAGGGCTCTGAACTCTCGCCTCCCGCGAAGAATCCCGCCAGCTAGTCTCAATCCGCGTCGAAAAGCGGCAAGGCTCTGAACGGTCAGTTCAATAATGACATCGTTTCTGTCCAGTCTCAATCCGCGTCGAAAAGCGGCAAGGCTCTGAACCCTTTGACCCAGCTCCCCATCACCGAGCCCGTCTCAATCCGCGTCGAAAAGCGGCAAGGCTCTGAACGTCACCTTCTACGAACAAGGGTTCTCGTACGAGTCTCAATCCGCGTCGAAAAGCGGCAAGGCTCTGAACAATCGTGTGGCTCAACCAACTGGTCCCCGACGTCTCAATCCGCGTCGAAAAGCGGCAAGGCTCTGAACTGACGCGCTGATCGTGTTTCACCACAGCGAAGTGTCTCAATCCGCGTCGAAAAGCGGCAGGGCTCTGAACACGAGCTTCCCGTATACGCGTTGATTGCCGTGAATGTCTCAATCCGCGTCGATAAGCGGCAGGGCTCTGAACCCGCGTCATGAAGCACGTCTCAATCCCGGCGGTCTCAATCCGCGTCGAAAAGCGGCAAGGCTCTGAACGTGCTGGCAGGCTTCATAGTAAGCCTTGCAGCGTCTCAATCCGCGTCGAAAAGCGGCAGGGCTCTGAACCACTGATCTGCATCGCAATAATGCCAGAAGAGTCTCAATCCGCGTCGAAAAGCGGCAGGGCTCTAAACTGACCATGTCGGCAAGATGGCGTTGGCGAGTCTCAATCCGCGTCGAAAAGCGGCAGGGCTCTGAACGGCATGAGATGCGCACCACTTCGTGCAATGGTCTCAATCCGCGTCGAAAAGCGGCAGGGCTCTGAACATACCCCCTTGCAAGCACACAATGCAATTGACAATGCAATTGAAAAATTTTCGCCTGTTTCCAATGGGCGAACCCCTTCTGGAATAGCGGCCTGGAACATACCCTGAACCTTCGAACGGGCCTTCCTCTAACTCTATAATACTATGGCCATTATCGGCCTTTCCAAACGGTCCAGACTGATTTCGACCTCCCGCGCCTCGCATTCAGGTTGCTTCGCGCGCCCATTCCATGTGTTAATCCGTGTCGGGACAGGTTGCGGGGATGGGCCGATGGCCGGGGGGTTTATCTGGGTTGAAGGCGTCAACATGGACGCCACCGTATTCGACACCGGGGACCTGTCCACGGTGCGCGGCGCCTCCATGGCGCTGATCTCCGCCGGGCCCAAACTCCTCGACGCGCTGGTGGCGAAGGGGATTGCCGCCAGCCCGGTGATCGATGGCGCCTCCATCACCGCGCTGGAAATCGAAGACGCCGGCCAGCTCGGCGACGCGCTGGACACCGTCCGGCGTGTTCTGCAATCGGGTCCGGCCGGCGCGGCGGCGCCGCGCGATGCCTCCGATGGGGCGGTGGATAAAGCGCTGGCCGAAACCTGGCCGCACCTGGTGTTCGTCACCGGCGCGAGTGAGGCGTCCGGCGAAACGCCGCAGGCGCAGGCCCGCGCCCTGGCCATCGCCCAGGCGCGCGCCCTGCGCGCCCAGATGGCGGGCTTCACCCATCCTGCATCCGTCTGGAACCGCGAAGCGGGCAAACCCTGCACGGTGGACCGCACCCGGCCTGCCGATAGCAAGGAAGGCAATCCCGCCGCCAGCGATCCCGGAGAACCGGCGATGCGGGCGGTGTCAGCGTCGGTGAAGGCGCGCCGCCAGCATGGCCGCCTGCTGCGCCAGCATTTCTATCGCCGCGCGCTGCCTGCGGGCATGGAGCCCCATGCCGGGCCCGCTGCCTGGGGGCTGGATGGGGCGCGCTATGCCGGGACCCGCAGCGCCGCGGAGCGCGCCTTCTGCGATGATCTGCACGCCATGGTCGGCTCGCCGCCGGACCTCCCTGCCTCGGTGAAGACCAAAATCGCCGTGCTCTATGCCGATGGCAACAAGTTCACACAAATCCGCGCTGCGCTGGCCGCCGAAGGCGAAGGCGTGGTGCAGGCCCAGAAACTGTTCTCCAGCCGGTTGCGGACGCTGCAGCGCGATCACCTCCTGCCCGCCCTGCTGCGCCCGCTCATCGCCGCACGGGACGCGCAAGCGCTGGACGAGGATGATCCGGAGCTCGCAGACCGGATTGAGCGGCGGCGCGCGCGGGCGGCGCTGACGGACGAATGCGGCGAGGCGCGCCTGCGTCTGGAAACCCTGATGTGGGGCGGAGACGAGATCCTGATCGTGGCGCCGGCCTGGCTCGGGCTCGAGCTGGCGCGCGCCTTCATGGACGAGGTGAACAATGACCGCTGGGCTATCGGCGGGCATCGCCAGACCTTCTCGGCCGGTCTGGTGATCGGTTCTTACAAGACGCCGATCCGGACCCTGAAGCAGGCGGCGCGCGGCCTGTGTGACGATGTGGTCAAGGCGGCAGGCGCCGTCCACGCCAACAAGATGTCGGTGGAGGTGTTTGAAAGCGTCGAGCCGCCCGGCGACGGCATCGCATCGCATCGGGCCCGTCTGTTGAATGCGCCGCGCTCAGATGTCGCGCGCCAGCAGTTCGACGCCCGCTTCGTCTTCGATGCGCCGGCTTTCAGGGCGGCGCACGCGCGCATTCGCGCGCTGAAAGAGGGTAACGGAAAACGCCCCGCCTTCCCCCGCAGCCAGCTCGCCCGCCTGGTGCGTGAGGCGCGGCGCGCGGACGCGTTCGCCACGCTCAGGCGTGAGGTGGACGAAATGCTCAGTACCTATTTGTCGAAGGCAGGCGACGGTGCTGGCCTCGAGCAGGACGACCTGAGGCTCGCTACTGGTGACGCGCTGAAGGGCAGGCCGCTCAGCCTTGATGTCTTCCTTATTGATCATCTGTGGGATTTCGTGTCCGCCGACGGCGATGATCTGCTGGGCGAGATCGCGCCATGAAGGGCTGGAGCGTCCATACCATCTCCATCACCGTGCGCGCGCCGGTGCTCTGCCAGGGCCTCGCCGCGCTCGCAGCCGGTGTGGACGCCAGCGCCCTGCGCGACAGCGCGGGCCGCCCGATCCTCCCGGGCGATCAGATCAAGGGTCTGATACGCGCCTTCGCCCGCGACATGCAGCCCGATGCGGTCATGGAGCTGTTCGGTCCCGAACACGGGGACGAGGACACCGCCAAGACCGGTTTTGAGCCCGCGCGCGGCGCGATCATCGTCTCCGACTGCGCACTTGTCGAAACCGCGCCCCCTCAGGCGGACCCGATGGCCAAGTTCACCGGGCCGCCATCCTGGACGCCCTGGGTCCCGGCCGCGCTGCCTGAACGCATGCGCGTGGAGATCGACGACGATTTGGGCCGCGCCAAAGACGGTCACTTGCTCTTTGCCGAATCCGTCGCGCCGTCGGGGACGCTGCTGCGGTTTGAGGGACGGATCCATGTGCGCGAGGCGCAAGCCGGGCGCCTGGATCTGATCCGGCATGCGCTGTCGGCCATTCCGGCCTTTGGCGCGTACCGGTCCATCGGCTGGGGCGAGCATGTATCCGCCTTGAGCGCAATCACACCCGCCGCATCGCGCAATCCGGTAACCCTGACTGACCGCAGCGCAGATCGCATCGCCATCACGGTGAGTTTTGACCGCCCCCTCCTCGTGGATGCAGCGCGCACCGCGCACAATGTCTTCACGGGCGCACAGGTGCTGCCCGGCGCCGTGATCAAGGGCGCGCTGGCGTCCGCGCTGGCGGGCTCGAAGGGCTGGCTGGACGGCCCCGCCGGCGACGCCTTGTCGGACTGCCGCATCACCCACGCCTGGCCGCTGGACGCCCATGGCGAACCCATTTGCCGCGCGTTGCCGCGCTCGCTGGTTTCGGGGCGAGACGGGGACGGCCAGCTTGTCATCGCCGATATGGCGCTGGCCGGTACGAATGAAAGCGCGGCCCTGATCGGCGGCCTGGCGGCGTTCTACACCCCGGACTGGAAAGGCGACCAGTTTTCAGCCGCCAAGGCGGCGCTGGGCTGGTCTCAGGCCGATGACCCGGTGCGCGAACAGCGCACCCGGGTGAAGATCGGGGCGGACGGGGTCGCCGAGGACCGCAATTTGTTTGTGTATGAGGCGGTGCGCGAGACGATGGACGACGGCGCGGCGCGCCAGTGGCGTCTGGAAATGGATCGGGGCGACGCGGATCGCGATGCGTTCCTGGCGCTGCTGGATGCGTTGGCCGGCGGCCTTGCCGGCATCGGCAAGACCGATGCTGTCATGACCGTGCATGACATGGCGCCGGTCCCCGCGCCGGGCGTGGTTGACCCTTATGAAGCCGGGAACAGAGATCACTGGGTGGTCACGCTGGCCAGCCCCGCCATGATGCTTGATCCGGACGAAAAACCGGACGCGCAGGTCCAGTACACGGACTATTGGCGCGAGGCGCTGGCGGCGCTGGGGCTGGAGACGGCGGCGGCGGCTGAGATTGATCTGGCGAGCCATTTCGCCGCCGACCGGCTGGCGGGCGGATATCTCGCCTTGCGCTATAGGCTCTATGGCCGGGACGTGTACCGGCCCTTCTGGCTGACCGAGCCGGGCTCGGTGTTCGTTCTGTCTTCGCCGCCCGAACAGCGCGAAACCATGCGCGGCGCACTGGTCAGCGCCCTGAAATCAGGTCTGCCGGCGCGCCGGCCGGTCGCCATGCCCGGCGGCGGCCCGCTGACCTGGCGCAATTGCCCCTTCGTGCCCGCCAATGGCTATGGCGCCATCGAGATGCTGGGCGAGGCCCACGCCACGCTGCGCATTGACCGGATCGAGGGAGGCGAGATTGTTTAGCCAGACCCTGACCTGGACCGGCGAGATCGAAACGCTGACACCGCTGCACATTGGCGGCGGCGATGCCGCTGACATTAGCTCCTTCCGGCAAGCCGGAACCCAGGGCGAAGCGGGTCTTGTGGAAACCGTCCAGCGCGACGGGCGCAACAACCCGTTCATTCCCGGCTCCAGCCTCAAAGGGATATTGCGGCGCGCCTTCGAGGAGGGGCTGGCGGCCGACGCCAGCCTTTTCGCGACGCTGGGCGCCCATCCGGTGGCGTCGCTGTTCGGCGAAATCAAGAACGATGGCGCAGGGCAAGCCGGACCGCTTTGGGTCTATGACGCCCCGATGATCAAGGCGCCGGTGCAAATGCAAGACGCGCCCTGCGCCGGCGTCAGGACAGCCAGCTTCGTGGCCGCGCGCACGGCTGTCGACGCCGAAAGCGGTACGGCCGAAGATCACCTGCTGTTCCGCCACGAGATGGTGGCCCCCGGCGCGGTGTTCCGCCTGCGGCTGGCCCTGCGCGTGCCGTCCGCACGTGATGGCGATGTGGAGAACCTGGCTGCCGCGATCGCCGGGCTGCTGGAACTGGCGGGCGGCGGGATGGGTCTGGGCAAGGGCCAGACGGGCGGGCACGGGCGTGTGCGGATCACTCCTGGCAGCGTGTCGCTTGATCGACAGACGCTCGGCCCCCGCGGCTGGGGGGCGCCGGAACCGGGCAAGGTCACGCCTCTCAAAGTCGTGCAGGCCGGCGGCGCACCAGCTGTGTTCAATCTGATCTGCGAAGGTCCTTTCCTGATCCGTGATTCCAGCTGGAACCCGAAGAAGCAGAAGGACTTGCCGCAAGTCAAAGCGCAGCGCCTGAACGACGCCACGCCGCTGGTTCTGGGCTCATCGGTGCGCGGCGTGCTCCGGGCCCGTATCTGGTGGATCGCTGCCTGCGAGGCGCTGGCCGATGGCAAGAGCGAAGTTGAAGCCCGCACCGCAGGCGAGGCCGCTGCGGACCGCCTGTTCGGCGCCCCCGCGCGCGCGGCGCGCCTTCGCGTCGAGAAGGTCGAGGTCAGACCCGGCGCCAGCCCGCGCGCCTTCACGTCCGTCGCGCTTGACCGCCACTCCAGCGCCCCGGTCGATGGCGCGCTCTTCACCAGCGAAACCTTTATCGGTACGCGCCTGACCGTCAGTCTGCGCCTGAAGCCGGGCAAGCACGACAGCGCCGGGGAACAGGCCGCCGACGAGGCGCTTTTCCAGGCGCTTCAATCCGACATCAGGGAGAATGGCCTTGAACTGGGCGGCGGCGCGGCCAAGGGCTTTGGCTGGTTCGAAGTGGAGGAGGGGCAATGAGCAGCGATATCAAGGCGCGCATTGAGGCGGCAGTGAAGCAGATATTGGCCGCCAGCCCACGGCTCTCGCTCCCCGATCTATTGGATCATGACCGGGTTGCCTTCGCCTATGATGATCTGCCGGAGGACGAGGTCGAGCGCCAGGTCAGAGCCGCGCTGCAGGCCGCAAGCCGCACCCGCCCTGCGCCAGCGAGGCAGAGCGCGGCGGCCCCCTTGCCGCCCGCGCCCGCCGAATACACGTTTCCCAAGCCGCCCTTCCGCTTCGCGGCGCTCAATCAGACCGTCTACCTCCCCGGCGAGCATGCGCCCCGGCTGGATACGCCCTACGCCGATGGTTTGTCGGCGATGCTCAAGGTCACTTGGCGCATCGAGACCCCGCTGCTGGTGGGGGAGACGAGGAACGGCGTCGTCCAGCCCGTCAGCCTTAGCGAAGGCGGCGAGGACTGGGTCATTCCCGGGGCGACCCTGCGCGGAATGATCCGCGCCGCCATGGAAGCGGTGAGCATGGCGCGCCTGCGCCCGTTCAATGATCATCACCGATACGGCATGCGCGACTTCAAGCACCCGCGATACGAGAATGTCGCGAAGGACCCTCAGGCGGGATGGCTGCAAAAGACCGACACGGGCTGGGAAATCACCCCCGCCGATCATGCCCCGGTGCAGATCATGGCGCTGCAGGGATTTACGAGCGGCAAAGCCAGAGAGCAGACGCCCGCAGACTTCCTGAAATCCTGGCTCGACATGGACCGTAAGGCCAAATACAGCGCGATCGGTCAATTGGGGCGGCGCGGCCCGTTTGACTTCGATACCGCGCCGCCGCGCGACTTCCCCACCGACAGGCGCGGTCAAGCCGGGTGGCTGGTCGTATCCGGAAAGGCGCTGCCCAGATCGAACAAGGTCAAGGAGACGGTGTTTTACAACAAGCCCGGCGCCAGCGCGGCGCCGCTGTCCACAAAAGCTTGGCATCGCTTCCTGCTGCTGCACACGCGCCCGGGCCATTCGGCCGATATCGAACAGCGCGACCCCGATGGCGCCTGGGCGGACATCAAGCCCCATGCCGAGCAAGGCATGCGCATTCCGGTCTTTTATGTGGGCGATCTTGAAAACAATGAGTCGCCCGATTTCTTCTTCGGCCTCACCCGGCTCCTGAAAGCGCCCCACGCGTTCGGCCTCGGCCATCGTCTGCCGCCCGCTCACCGGCTGGAGCCCGCCGGGGAGCAGGCCGGGCTGAACCCCGATTTCACCGAAGCCCTGTTCGGTTATGTATATGAGCCGTCCGATTTCGGGCTCGAGAAAAAGGCCCTGTCCACGCGCGATCCGGGCAAATTCGCGCGGCGCAGCCGGATACGGTTCGGCTTCGCCAAGGCGGACAAGCCGGACTCGCTGACGCCGGGCAACACCCTGCCGCGCATCCAGGGCGCGCCGCGCGCCTCGTTCGCGCCGTTTTATCTGGATGGAGAAAAGGATCATTCGGCCGGCGACGGGGGCCAGCCGGGCGATGCCTGGAAAGCGGCGGCGCTGGCCGGGCGCAAGCGCTATCTGCCGCGCTATCCCGGCCCCGGGGCCATGGGCGAGGCCGAGGCGGGTCTGGCCGAAAGCGCGGCAGCGTCGATCCAGGCCTATCGCAATCAGGCCCAGGGGCGTGAGCCCGGCGATCAGATCGTCACGCGGCTCCAGTTCCTGCGCCCGAAACGGGATGCGGACGAGATGACGTTCACCGGAGACATCCGGCTGACCAATGTGCGCCCGGCCGAGCTGGGCGCCCTTTTGTGGGTTCTGACCCTGGGTCAGGGCTGGACCGGGGATCCGGTCACGCGCCGGCACATGCTCGGCCGCGCCCGCCCCTTTGGCGCAGGCCAGAGCGCTGTTGCGCGCATCGAGGCACGCATCCGCCCCAATATCGCCCCGCCCGGCGCAGCGGCGCACACCGCCCGCGCGCATTTCCCCGCCGGCGCGCCGGCTGAGCTGGATGGAGATGGCGCCGCCTTACTGACGCAAGCGGTCGCGGCATTTGAGGCCGAGATGGAGCAGGCGTCCGCAGGCGGGTGGATGGACAGCGAGCCGGTCGCCGATTTCCTGAAAACGACCGATCCGCTGCATGGCCAGGCCGCGCTGGCGGGCGACGGCGGCCGCTACCCGACCCTGAAAGAGTATGCCGGCATCAAGTCGGCCTATGGCCGCACGCGTCCGCCTCCGGCCCGCCTCCTCAAGCCGTAGGCAAGACGTCCCGTCAGCATCACCCGGCGCCGGCCCGCCCACACGGGGCCAGCGGATGATCTGCGTTCGGGCAGACCCGGCTGGCGATGACGACTGCCCATACATCCCGCTCATGTCGCCTCAATCCGCATTGAAGAGCGGCGTGAGACCGACCTGTCTGCAAACCCCGGAACCCTTTCGGGTCTGTCTCAATCCGCGTCGAAAAGCGGCATGAGGCTGACCCCATGACCCGCCCCGCTTGGACCCGCACCCTCGTCTCAATCCGCGTCGAAAAGCGGGATGAGGCTCACCCATGAAAAGGGAAATCAACATGAGCACCTACACGTCTCAATCCGCGTCGAAAAGCGGCATGAGGCTGACCTCGACTACACAGTCGGCTGGCGTGGCGGATGTGTCTCAATCCGCGTCGAAAAGCGGCATGAGGTTGACCCGGGGCAGGGCCGCATATTTGCCACCAGTACGTCTCAATCCGCGTCGAAAAGCGGCATGAGGCTGATCCGGAAGGCGGCCTCCATTCTTCGGAAGGGCGGGTCTCAATCCGCGTCGAAAAGCGGCATGAGGCTGACCACCTGCAAGGAGCGCTAACTGGTAAGAAAGGTCTCAATCCGCGTCGAAAAGCGGCATGAGGCTGACCGCTCATGAAATACATCGATGGCAGGGTCGAGTCTCAATCCGCGTCGAAAAGCGGCGTGAGGCTAACCGGACGCCGGACTCCATGACCATTGGCATCGGGTCTCAATCCGCGTCGAAAAGCGGCAAGAGGCTGACCGAAGACTTGCCCGACATGCCTCCATTGAAAGTCTCAATCCGCGTCGAAAAGCGGCGTGAGGCTGACCCTCCGTATGGGGGAAAATATTACAGTTTACGTCTCAATCCGCGTCGAAAAGCGGCATGAGGCTGGCCAGGATCACCGCGATACTGATTGCGGGCGCCATTGCGTCTCAATCCGCGTCGAAAAGCGGCACGAGGCTGACCGGACTGTGTCCGGGATGACAACCGGAGCATCGAGGTCTCAATCCGCGTCGAAAAGCGGCATGAGGCTGACCTGACGGGCCGGGCTTAGACTTGAAGGCGCTGGCGTCTCAATCCGCGTCGAAAAGCGGCATGAGGCTGACTTTCTTGTGGTTCTGGCCATTTCTCGTGGCAGGTCTCAATCCGCGTCGAAAAGCGGCGTGAGGCTGACCGTGAAGCTCTTTACCGAGCTCAGTCTAGCATAGTCTCAATCCGCGTCGAAAAGCGGCGTGAGGCTGACCGCATGACCGACGCAGAAAAGGCTGCCCTGATGCCTCAATCCGCATCGAAAAGCGGCATGAGGCTGACCTCTTCGACAAGGGCGAAAAAAAGGAAAAGGGGGTCTCAATCCGCGTCGAAAAGTGGCATGAGGCTGACCCTGTCCGATTACGGCGGCGGTAACATTGTTCAGTCTCAATCCGCGTCGAAAAGCGGCATGAGGTTGACCGAGACATCTGCCTGCGCGCCGACACCGAAGGTCTCAATCCGCGTCGAAAAGCGGCATGAGGTTGACCCTACCCCCTTGCAGCCGTCTGGTCCAGCTGAAAAATATCGCCCTCATTCCACGCGGCGTGGCCTTCCCGGTCGATACTCGTAGAACATATGATAAACAGGATTGCGGGTGTGAACATTTTCTCAATGTTTGTCTTGTGCTTATGACCTTTTCCAAGCAGTCTGGACCATCAAACTGCGTCGAGAGCCAGACGGGGAGACGATCGTGGCGCGCACGCGCGGCCCGCGTAAAGACCTGATCGATGACCGGGCCGCTTTCGAGGACGCCGCCTCGTCCGGGCGGCTGCTGGCGGCGTGGTCGCGCGTGCGCGCCAATGGCGGCGGGTCCGGGGGAGACGGCGTCACCCTGTCCATGTTCGAGCGCAATGTGGAGCGCCGGATCATCGCCCTGTCGGCGGATCTGCGATCAGGCGCGTATCAGCCCGGGCCGCTGCGCGCCGTGGACATCCCGAAACCGGCGGGCGGCGTGCGCACGCTGCGCATCCCGTGTATACGCGACCGGGTGGTGCAGACCGCCATCCACCTGGTGCTGGGGCCCGGGCTGGAGGCGGAGTTTGAAGACGCCAGCTTCGGCTACCGGCCCGGGCGCGGCGTCGCGGATGCGGTGGCGCGCGTCGACCGGCTGCGGCGCGAGGGATTTGAATGGGCGCTGGACGCCGATATTGATGATTTCTTCGACCAGATCGACCATGACGCCCTGATGGCGCGGCTGGCCCAGTCCATGACGGATGGCCCGCTGACCAGCCTGATCGCGCTGACCCTGGCGATGGCCGCGCCCGGGGGGCGGGGTCTGGCGCAAGGGTCGCCGCTGTCGCCGCTCCTGTCCAACCTGTACCTGGACCGGCTGGATGAGACGCTGGCGGGCGGCGGGTTGCGGCTGGTGCGCTATGGCGATGATTTCGTCGTGCTGGCCCGGTCGCGGCGCGGCGCCGAGGGCGCCCGGAGGCTGGCGGAGCGGGGCCTGCGCGAAATCGGCCTGCGCCTGGATCCGGAAAAGACGCGCGTGGTGGATTTCGACACGGGCATGCGCTTTCTGGGCCATCTGTTCGTGCGCTCCATGGTGCTCAAATCGTCCCGGCTGGACGGGGATTTGGCGGACAGCGCGCAGGCGCTGGCCGATCTTGGCCGGGCCGAGGCCGCCGGCGAGTCTGCCCGCGCCCGGCGCGAGCGCGAAGCGGAAACCCGCGCCGCCGCCGGCCTCGCCGCTGCATTCAAGGTCTTGTATGTGCGCGAGCCTGGCCGGCGCGTGGACATGCGCAACACGGCCTTCGCTGTGCGCGATCCCGGCCCGGGCGGCGGCGTGTATGACGATTTGCTGGTCCTGCCCCATCAGGACATCGACCGGATCGAGCTCTGGCCCGGCGCCACCATCAGCGAGGCCGCCACCCGCCACGCCATGGCCACCGGAACCCTGGTCGCCCAGGTGAACGGTCACGGCGAGACGCTGGGCTGGAGCGCGCCGGCGCTTGCGCCGCGGGCCGATCGCCACCTTGCCCAGGCGGCCCTGCTGCTGGACGAGGCGCGCCGGCTTGATCTGGCCCGGCGCTTCGTGGACGGGCGCATCCGCAATCAGCGCGCCGCGCTCAGGCGCTGGAACCGCAAGCGCGCCGATGCGGCTGTCGCCAAATGCGCCGAGGCGCTCAACCGGATTTTGCGCAAGCTTCCGACCGCCGCCAATCGCGCCGAACTGCTGGGGCGCGAGGGCGAAGCGGCGGCGCAGTATTGGCGCGCCTTTGCGCGGTGCCTTGAGCAGGGCTTCACGCTTGCCTCGCGGCGGGCCGAACCGGCTGAACCGGCGGCCATTCTGCTGAATTTCGCCTCCGGCCTTCTGGCGCGCGACGTGTCCTGCGCCCTGTCGCGCGCCGGACTGCATGCCGGCTTTGGCGTGCTGCATGAGACGGCGGACGGGCGCGACGCAGCTGTATTCGATCTGATGGAGGAGTTCCGCGCGCCCCTGTGCGAAAGCGTGGTGGTGAGCGCCATCAACAACCGCGCCGTCGCGCTGGGCGACTTCGAGCCGCGGCCCGGGGGCGGCTGGCGGCTTTCGCGCAAGGCCGGCGACGGGCTGATCCGCACCTATGAACGCCAGGCCGAGCGCGTGGTGCGCCATCCTGCCAGCGGACGGCGCGGCGCCTGGCGCGCCATGATGGTGGAACAGGCCTTTGCGCTGGCGGCCCATGTGGAGGGTGGACCACCCTATGCGCCCTACGTGATGGACTACTGACCATGGACAAGATGGTGCGCATCTTCGCCTATGACGTTCAGCGCGCCGCTGACCGTCGGCGCGTTGCGGCGGTGCTGGAGGCACGCGCCACACGCGTCCAGCAATCGCTGTTCGAAGCCTATCTCGGCGACGCCGAAGCCGACCGCCTGTTCGATGCGGCGCGCGCCCTGCTGGGCCCCGGCGACAGCCTGCGCGTCTATGCGCTCTCCAGCACGGGACGCGAGCGGTCACGCCATGTGGGCGGGCCGCCGATCTCCGAGGACGGGGAGTACTGGCTGCTGTGAACGATCTGCCGTCCATCGCTCAGCGCCTGGCGCAACCTGCGCTGTCCCTTGATCTGGAGGCGCTGGCCGCGCGCTGGTTCCAGCAGACGGTTACTGCCCGGGTCAGTCATCTGGGCCATCTGGCGCCGGAGTGGCGGATCATTCCGGCCATTCGCGGCGCCTGGGGACAGCGCCTCGTCGCTGCGGCGTCCCCCCAGGCCATCGCCGGCGAGGCCTGTCCGTGGTCGCCGCCTTGCGCGCTGGACATTTTCTTTCGCGAGCAGGTGCGGATCGGCCGCCGGGCAGTCGGGCGTCCCTATGTTCTGCATCTCGACCCGGCGGGCCGCGACCTCTTGGTGCGCCTCGTGATTTTCGGCTTTGCGTGCGAATGGACGCTTGCTGCGGCCCATGCGCTGACAGATGCGCTCAACCACCATATCGACTGGACGCGCGGACATCGCGCTGCGCGCGGCCTGACGGTCAAGGTCACCGATGTCGCCATCACCACCCGGGCGGCGCTCGAAGCGCCGGTGATCGGCCCGTCGCTCAGACTGTCTCTGCTGACACCTTTGGACGATGAAACCGGCCGGCTGCGCGAGCGCCCGGCGCTGGTCTTTGACCGGTTGGCGCGCCGGGTCAGCGATCTGGCGCCATGGCAGGATGCCCGGCTCGATCTAGACCGCCCTCGCCTGCTGGCCCTGGCGGACACGCTGACATTCGATACTACCGACCTGACCAGCATGCCATTGCGGCGGACAACCCGCGGCGCGGGGGCGTTCGAGCGCTCCGCCCTGTCCGGAGATATTCAGGCCAGTGGCCCCGCCCTCGCCGATCTCGCCCCCCTGCTCGCCTTCGCCCCCCATCTCGGCGCCGGCCGCGGCGCGACAGCCGGCCAGGGGCGGCTGGCGGTGGGGTGAGGTGGCGAGCTAAGGCGGGATACGCATGGATCTCGCTTCCGGCAGATCACGCGCGTGTTTGAGGACGAGGCGCGCAATCATGCCCGCATCCCATCGCTCCGTCCCGTCCTCTGGCGGTTTGCTTCCCCAATCGCCCAGCACGGCGAAAACCCGGCGCATGGAGGCCGGCGCATCATCGGGTCGCGGCCAGGGCTCCTGGGCGCCATAGAGCTTGCATTGCATCACCGCCGCTGTTTCGCCGTTCTCGCCGACAGCCATGCCGTCGACGCCGCCGTCGCCGGGCCCGCCGGTATGCATCCAGACCTCGCCGGGATGCTCAAGCTGCATGAGGTTGACCATCAGATGCTCGAACGCACTGGCGGTCAGGGTGTCGAACAGGCGCTTGATCACCTCGTCCGGATCGCGGGTCGGCGCACGCAGCGCACTACGCCCCTTTGCGTCAAGGAGGCGGCCAAGCACGTCTTGCGCAGTCTCCGCGCTGTCAGAGGGATGGCTGCCCAGCCGGCCATAGGTGGAGCGCCCGAACAAAGACCGCCGGATCCAGCCCGGGACCGCCGCAAGCGGCACGCTGACCCAGGCCTCCACCGGCCAGCCCTGCGCCACGTCGGCCCCATGCTGGTTGCCGGACTCATCACCATAGACGTGCTGGGCTTTGCGCAATTTCATATAGTCGTCCAGCCATTGGGGATCGTTGACGATCTCGAACGGACCGCTGATGCGCCCCAGATGGGCGAGGCCGGATGCAGGGCGCGGTATGACGACAATCGATCCGGGCGCCACATCGCGCGCCAGATTGCGATTGGAGGCGTAATCGCGCCGGTAGTCGGGACGGTCGCACTGCTCGGCCCACTCGGCCTCGTCGCAGGCCGGGTTCACCAGGCATGAGGCGAGGTTGCGCGGATCATATGCGGCGCCCTTGCGCACCATCGGGTAGCCGATGAAGACCCGCTTGACGTCCCGGAAAATCGGCCAGGCGTCGGATTGCCGGGGCTTGGCCCGGCAGTAGAAGGCAATGGGCATTGTGCTACGCGGTCTCGCTCATCGCCGCCACCACCCGTGCGAAGCGTGAGCTGAGAGCCCCCGGCGTGCGCTCTGCGAAGATCGCGGCGAGGCTCTGATAATACCAGAGCGTGCCGTCACGCTTTCCGGTGAAGCGCTCCCAGATCGCCGGGCCGATGGCGCGCGCGTCCTCCAGGATTGCGGTGGCGTTATGCAGCTTGTCGCATTGGGAGACCAGCAGCGCATCGTCGGATTTGGCCGGCAATCCGGCAAGATAGGCCTCCTTGCGCGCGCGCCAGGGCGGCTTCGGTTCCACGTCGGCGTCGGTGCAGGCGCGCACGATGCCAGCGACACGCACGCCGAAGCGGGTTCGGATCTCGGCCTCCATGGCGACGCCGCCCTGATCCTCTATCGCGTCGTGCAACAGCCCGGCGATCGCCTGATCCTCGTCGCCGCCGTATTCGAGGACCAGCGCGCTCACCGCCATCAGATGGGAGAGATAGGGAATGTCCGTCCCCTTGCGCCACTGCGCACGATGGGCTTCAGCGGCGAAGGTGAAGGCTTCAATGTAGCGAGGGGATGGGGTCATGGTTCAATCCAAGTGGCCGCGCCCGGCTCCTTCGTTCCGAGGACGTAAAGCCCGCTGTGAACGTCGATAAGAGACCAGTCGTCCAGCCCCGCCCGCACGTCTTCAAACAGCCCGTTGTTCACGGCCAGGACGCCCGGCTCGAACGCGGCGTCGTCCAGTAGGCTTCCCTCTGGCGGGCGGGTGATGTGCTTGGCTCTGTGCAGATAGGTCAGCGCGTTGACCATCGCTCCACTTGGCGGCAGCTGAACAATCGCCGACTTCATCGAGTGGGCCAGCTCGGGTCGGGCGAACAGGGCGACCATGAACATCGCCGTGGCGTTCCATGCGCCCATGTATCTAGGCCGATCGGGAGCGAGCACGCGCCCCAGCCAGCGGTGCTGCGCTTTCCTCAGCCCTTCGAGCGTATCGGGAAGCGCCGCGGGAAGCCGGACCTTCTCGAACATGATATGGCCGGCGCGCAGGGTGTCCTCGATCACGTCGACGCCGCGTTCTAGGGGAAACATCTTCGCCTCGCGCAACAGATCGTCGTCCCATTCGGACATGAGCGCGGAGGCCGCGTCGATGAATCGGTCGTCCAGCCGGGCCAGATGCCCCCAGCATACGGCGATGGCGTAGCAGACATGCCAGGGATTGGCATCGCATAACCGCGCCAAATTCGAAGTGGCTACCTCGAAGGCTTCAACGTTCATCTGCTTGCCAGCGGTTTCTAGCAGGGCGAGGACCTTGCCCCTCGTCGGTCCACCGCCCGGACCGCCGCCCTCTTCGCAAATTTCATTGAAGCGCTTCTGCACCGGGTTCACCGGCTTGGCGATCAGGCCTTTCATGTCTTGGGACCTTTCAATTAGAGCTTCTCATAAGAAAGCAGCGATTGATCGTTACGCAAACGCACTTGCCCAGCATGGCCGGAAAGCAGATCAATCCTCTTGCTCCGCTTGTTCGAACCGCTCATTTAGCCAATGAAGTATTTCATGCGCCGGGGCGTACCGCACATCCTGCGGCGTCGGGAGCGCTCTTCCGTCGAAGCTCATGTATGCCGTTCCCGCGAGCTTCCGGGATATCCGAACCACAAGATCGGTACCGATCCGGGCGATGCTGATTAGCCCTGCATCGAGCAGGCGATGGAGATCAGCTCTCAGCGCAATGCCGTTCCGAAGATCGTTAGTTGAGCTATCGACGTAAGGGTGAAGGTGCGCCGCCTCAAGTACAGATGGCGTCTGCTCACCGGTTATCGCACACTGGTTTTGCCACTGGAGGAGGACATCCCGCCTGAAGTCAGGAGCCGCCTCGCGGATGCGAACCTCAGCCATCCGCTGGTCTGCTGGAGGAGCAACATCGCCCGGCACGAACCCTAGGGGTTCGGGCGGCCCCCAGTCCGGGAGGTGTCCGGTATCAGGTGTGGTTACGCGGACGATCAGATGCTGTTGGGGAGCGACAGCGACGATGAAACCATCCCTGCCGAGCTCGCAGGCGATTTCTGGCCAAGGACGATTGTAAAGATAGCCGAGGCACCCGGCATCCAGCTTTCGGATCAATCCGTTTCGGTCTTCGAACGCGTAGGGGACCGGTTGGCCAATTTGCTGCTAGAGACGCACAAGCTGTTCCGAGAAGTGCCGCGTGCGTGGCGTGCGTCGTCGGACTTCGCTCTCTTTCAGCCCGTCCGGCGTGTATTCTTTCAGGATGATCGGACGCTCGCGCTCCCACCCCTTGCCGAATGGATCAGAGAAGCCGGGCAGCGGATCAGGCATCACCTCGTAGCGGTCAATTTCACTGATCCGGGCGTGATTCATGGTCCTCTTGGCCATCCCCTAAACTTCAAACACCTTCATCACCTCGTCCCCCAAATGATTGATCACCTTCACCGCAATCCTCCCTGACTTCGGCCGCGGGAAGGGCCGCGACGTCGCCGAGTAGAGCGTGTCCCAGGCGGCTTCGTCGATTTCGGCGCGAAGCGTGGTTTTGAGCGATTTGTACGGGTCGCCGGCGCCCAGGAAATAGGCGTGGCGTACGAAGAAGCTTTCCTCGTCATAATCGTCATCGACGAACCAGCAGGCGATGCCCTCGGGGCCGGAGCTGACCACCTCGCCTGACTGGGGCTTGAACACGTCCACGCCGTGAATGGTGATCTGCAACTCGCCGCCGGCCGCCTCGGCCACCTCGATATCGGGTTCGCCGAACACCACGAACAGATTGCCCGCGCCGGTGGTCTTGAGCTCCCCGGCCATGTGCAGGTCGGGGTTCATGCGCGCTTTCAGGATGGGCAGGCGGCCCAGCTTCTCCACCTCGCCGGCATGGGCGTCGAAATTGAAGGCGCAGGCGATGAGAATGTCGAAACCAGCATCCACCGCCTCGCGCGCGGCGGCCATCAGGTCGGCGCGCGCCACCGTGCCGTATTCCGGCCCGATGAGAACACCGGCCCGCCTCATGACGCCGCCTTTGGCGGCGGGTTCGGCCTGACCGGCCGGCGGGCGGTCGCCCTTGCCGGCTTCGCCGGACGGGGTCTCCCCCTCCTCATACGTCCCCGCCGCGCCGACGAAATCGCCGGGCCAGGGCTCCAGGGTGGAGAATTTGATGCGGCCGGATTTGTCGGCCTGCTGCACCCCGGCGGCCTTGAGATTCTCCAGGATGGCGGCGGTGAAATTGTCATTGCCCGCAATGCCGGCGCCCTGCCCTGCCCGCTTGCCCTCGGCGGCGTCGGCGACATCGATCAGCTCGTCATCGGCGCCCACCGCCATCACCTTGTGCGGCGACAGGCTCTCCACGGTGAAGGGGCCGGCCACGCGCACGCGCGCCTTGTCTTCATAGGGCTTGTCATAGAGGAATTCCTGGTCGGCCCGGGCGGCGATGGATGTGTCGATCTCGCTCTGGCGGGCGATGCGCGCCTCCCAGAACCGCTCCAGCGCCTGGATCGCGCCGTCGGGCCAGCCGGCGCCGCCTTTGGCAGGCTCTGGCGCCGCGCGCGGAACCTCCCATTCCAGAAAACCGTTGGCCGGCGCCGCCTCGCCCGAGGGCAGGTCCACAATCGCGCCGTCCGGCGCGGTGAAGTCCACGCGCCCGCCCTTGCGGCCGCCGGTCTCCACGGTGAAGGGCGTTCCATGACCCTTCAGCGCGGCGTTCAGCGCCGCCAGCGCCGCCTCCACGGCGGGCTGGCATTGGGCCCAGATCTCGTCGATCTCGGTATTGTTGGCGATGGCTTTGAGGGTGATGTGCGGCACGCGCTCATAGACAAACCCCTGGCGGATATCGCCGTATGTGGCGGCGTCCCGGGGCGGCGTGCGGGCCAGCTCGGCCTCTTTGTGCAGGCCTTCGGCGCTGTCTTTGAGGATATACCACGGATAGCGCGCCCCCATCAGGCGCGCCCGCGCCAGCGCCAGCGCCACGCGGCTGGTGTCAATCGTGATCCAGCGCCGCCCCCACTGCTCGGCCACATAGGCCGTGGTGCCCGACCCGCAGGTGGGATCCAGCACCAGATCGCCGGGATCGGTGGTCATGAGGAGGCAGCGTTTCACGACCTCAACATTCGTCTGAACGACATAGACTTTTGGGTCGGCGAATCCCGAAGTGGTCGTATCGGTCCAAAGATTTGATCGAGGATAAACCGAAAAATCATCCAAGAAACGCACGTATCGAAGGGTGTTTCCAATCCATATCATACGGCTCGATTTAGCAAGGTGATGAAGCCCGGTCAGGACGGTTTTAAATGTACCCTTTTTCGTCTCAAACGATTTTCCTTGGAACGTGAAATCGGTAACATCAGCACCTTGGGCGGGTCGTTGGCTGGTAATGTTGTCGTGCGCAAAAATCCGGAGTTCGTCTTTGCGTCCGGCTTTCTCCCAATCCGACAGCGTCGCTCGGACACCAAACCTATCTTCACCAAAGTTATATTGTGAGGCTCCAGCCTCCCCAGCACTTTTCATCACGAATATTGGACGAAATTTCCGGCTCTCACTTTTCGCGTACCAAAGGATCAAGTCGTAGACACCAGAGAGCTCGGTAGACGACGTGCTTGATGTCTTTTGGAAGACAATCTCACTTACAAAATTCTCCTCGCCAAACACCTCATCCATCACCGCCCGCACCCGGTGCACATTCTCGTCGCCGATCTGGACGAAGATGGAGCCGCTTTCGGTGAGGAGGTCGCGCGCCACGGTCATGCGGTCGCGCAAATAGGACAGATAGGTGTGGATGCCGTCGCGCCAGGTGTCGCGGAAGGCTTTGACCTGTTCGGGCTCGCGGGTGATGTGGTCGGCCTGGCCGTCCTTGACGTCCCGGCTGGTCGTCGACCACTGGAAGTTGGAGTTGAACTTGATGCCATAGGGCGGGTCGAGATAGATCGCCTGGACCTTGCCGCGCAGGCCCTCGCGCTCGGACAGGCTGGCCATCACCGCCAGCGAGTCGCCCAGGATCATGCGATTGGTCCAGTTGGCCTGGTGGGCGTAGAACTCGGTGCGCGCCTCGGCGTCGGGCAGGCCGTTGAAATCGTGGAACAGGTCGGGCGTGTCCGGCGGCGGCCGGCTCGCTTCGGTCCGGCGCAGCAGGGCGTCGATCAGCGCCTTGGGGTGGACCTTCTCCTGGATGAAGAGCGGCGGCGCATTGACGGTCAGGTCCGCCTCGTCCTCGGCGTCCTTGCCGCGCCAGACCAGCTGCGGGTCCAGATCCCGGTTGCGCCGCTCATAGGCCAGCCGCACCGGCACCTTGTCCTTATCCTCCAGAAACGCCTCGAACTCGGCGGTGGGAATATTCGCCCGCTTCGCCTGGCCATGGGTGAAACTGTCAACAGACTTGGGAGATTTGGAAGAGGGCGTGCGGGCCATGGGTCAGGTCTTTTTCAGTTTTGAAGGGTTGAGCCAGCAAGAGTCATCGCCAGCGAGGGCATCTGCAAGCGCGGTCAAAGGCGGGCGCAAGGCGGGCAGCAATGTCGCCTCGAAATTTGCGGCGCGGCGCAAAAGGGACGCTCTCTTGTCGGACCTGGCGCTGATCAGAACCAGATGGGCGTCTATGATCCGCTCTGGGAAAATCCTGAGGCCAGCCAGATCCTCCCCGTCACGAATGGCTCGGGCCGCGGTCACCGCCTCATCAAATCCGGCTTCTTCAAGCGTCTTGTAGAATAGTTCAAAACCGCTCTGGCCTCCGCTACGTATATTAAGAGCATCCCGTGCGTAACTGTCGTACAGCGTCCATCGTCCATCATCACGGGCGAACCATAGCAGCTTGCTAATGGCGGACAGTGGCCACCTGGGATTTTTATTTTTAGAGCTGTACGCCTGCAGATTTTTGAATTCTTTTAGCCATTTTACGCATTCGGCGGCTGCCTCAGGCAAACTCTTGTCTACCGTTGCTGTCTTCAGGCTCTCAATGATCTCTGCAATCTTTGGCGCATGTTCCTTAAGGCCCGCCATGGTTCGCGAGACCTGATATTGCTGCGCTATCTCGCGGACCGACCAGTCTTTCAACCCGCCATCACTTTTGATCGCGTGCTTCATGGGCGCGTCAAAGGACAGAGACTGCGTGGCGTGAATGAAAACAGCAGGTCGCCGCAGGTCGTGGTGACCACTCATGCCGCCGCCCTCAACAGGTCCCGGATGGTGTTCTGATACCGGTCCGCCGTCTCGGCCAGCCAGTCGGCGGCCTGGTCGCGCGTCTCCTCGTCAAACGGGCTGATTGCGGTGCGGCTGACCAGAAGATGGGTGGCGCCGGGCCGGCGGAACGCAGCCCCAAGTTCACGCTCCAGCCTTTCGGCAAAGGGCTGCAGCCTGGCCAGCGCCGTCTCCAGAGGCTCGCCGTGCGGCGCGCGCACATACATCCCCACCTCGTCGCGGGCGATGAACAGATAGAGATCGACCCCTTCGGCGATGCGCCGCGGCCTGTAGACCAGCGCGCCCGGCCCGCCATTGACCAGCGTGCGCGGATGGCGCGTGACAAAATGGGTCCAGAAGGCGCGGCGCGCCCGGCCGGTATCGCTCAGCGCGTCCTCCTCGGCGGCATCCACGGCGTCCTCGTCATGTTCGGCCTGGTCTTCGTCACGCAGCCGGTCCTCGGTCTCGGGCTCCGGCGACAGGGCATGCTCGGCCAGCGGCTTCTGCATGGTTTTCGAAATCAGACCCGCCAGCGCCGCCCGGCGCTTTTCGATGAAGCCGTCGAAATCGTCGTTGCGCAGGGTTTCCGGGTCGATCAGATGGCTGCGCAAAATCTCGTCCAGCCGCTGCGGGGCGATGCCATGGGCCTGTTCGATCCGCTTGAGATAGATCGACGGCGCGTCGCCGCCGATCAGGATGTTGGAGCGCTTGAACAGCGGGGTCTTGTTGACGATGGAGTCGAATATCTCGCGGCCCTTGCCATTTTGGCGGCACCATTTCTGCGGGAAGATGTGGTGGATATCGATCGCGTCATTCCAGAAGGTCATCTGGTCGGCTGGCCGCCCTGTTATGAAGTCGCGGCAGCCTTCGCGCATCAGCAGGGCGTGCATGCCCTTGTAGGCCGCCGAAAGCCGAATGCGCAGGGAATCCAGCCGCCCGGTCTGGAACCAGGCCTCCTCCACGGTGCGCGGCTCGCCGCCCTCGCCGCGCAGCCAGTCGACAAGCTGGGTGAGGTCGCGCGCGATGCGGGTCTCGGTGGACGAGCCGTACAGTTCGCCCAGCACGCCAGACCAGTACCATCGCTCCAGCTTCTCCTTGGCCGCCTGGGTCTCGGCCTCACGGCCCATCACAGCGAACACGGCGGCGAGCGCCACGGCCTGGATCGGATAGGGCACGTCGCGCTGGGAGATGATCTTCTGTTCGTTGAGAAAGCGCGCTGCTTCGATAAACCCCTGCTCCACCGCATCGGCATAACGCTGATAGGCCGCGAGCGGCAGGGCGAGCATGGCGTCGCGCTGGCAGCTGACCGCAGGCAGCTCCTTGCCTTCGACACCCTGCGCGGCGCGCGCCTGGCGCACGTCGCGGGTGTGCAGAAGCGAGCAGGCCTGGAGGAACTCGGTCGCTTCGATGTTCTTGAACACGCCCTCACGCCCGCCAGCGGCGCGCAGGCGAGCGCGCCGGCCTTCATCGCCGAGCCAGTCGGCGCGCAGGTCGAATCCGTCGCCGGCGTAAATGGCGGTCACCAGCTCAAAGGCGTTGAGCTTCTTGCCCCCGACATTGACCTTTTCAAACACAAGGCAGATCGCCTCGCGCGAATTGCGCTTGTCCAGGCGGATGACGGGCATCTTATAGCGGGCGATGGCTTCGAGCACGTCGCGGTCGAAGCGGCGCTCCAGCTCGAAATGATCCTCGCCCTGTTCGCGCCAGTAATCGCGCCAGCCGAAGAACCAGTTCCGGCTGTCGAAGGCGCAATCCAGCGGGAACATGTGCTCGGCGTATTCACGCTCGGGGCTGGACAGATCAAGCTCGATCCTGCGGCCGAAATCGGTGCGCACAATGCGTTCGGCCGGCACGCCGACAATGGCTTCTTCGATATTGGCGCGGTCGCCCACAGCCTTGCGCATGTCGATATAATAGTGGCGTTCCACCAACGTGCCGCGACTGGTCTTGGTCTTCACCGGCGCCTTGCTGAAAGCAGACTGGTAGAGGGAGGTGATGCGCTGCTGGCCGTCCAGAAGAAGCTGGCGCGGCTGGACGCCGTCCGCCTTCACACCCTGGATGGGCCGCGGCTTGAACCGGACATCGCCGCCGGTCTCCAGCGTCAGAAGCGCGCCGACTGGAAAGCCCTTGGCCACGGACGCCACGAGGCTGCGCACATCGGAATCCTCCCAGACATAATCGCGCTGGAAGTCCGGCAGCTGAAGCGCGCCTGTATCCGCCTCTTCCAGGATATCGCGCAAATCTTCCTTCGTGCTGTCGAACATCACACCCCCTCCATCACGCAATACGCGTCAATCAACTGTTTGAACTCGGCTTTCATGTCGTAGTGATCGGCGAATTCCACGAAGGCCCAGCGGCCGAAGCGCTGGAGATTGTTCACGCCGGGGACCCAGTAGGCGTCCATCGTCCCCTTCTTCTCCTTCTTGGCCCCGCCCGGATAGCCGGAGATCTCCACGATGAGGTTCAGCGGATCGGGGCGGCCATCATCCAGCTTCACGATGAAGTCGGGGCGGTAGCGGCGCTTTTGCGAGCCGTAGAGGTAGGGGACTTCAAAGCCCAGATTCTGGTTTTTCACATAGGCCAGGACCCTGGGATGGGCCTCGGCGAGCCGGCAGAACTCCGCCTCGCGGTCGGAATCCAGGATCACCCAGTTGACCGGGCATTTGCGCGGATCGGCCTTCCAGCGCGTCTCGCGGCTGGTGGTGAAGTTGACGTGGTGGGTGGTGCCGGCCGGATTGTAAGGATCCAGGATGGCCTTGACGGTCTTTTCGCCCTCAATGCCCTCGGTGATGGCCTGCTTGATTTTCTCGGCCGCCATGTCGGCCAGATCGAGATAGGTCAGCTGGCCGGGGAAGGTCCCGCCCTTGCATTCCAGATACCCGCTCTCGAGCCATTGGCGCACCACGCGCTTGATCTGGCCGAACAGGTGCAAAGGCGGCGGCTCGCCCGGATCGCGATACTTGTTGTAAAGCAGGTGCCGGGCCAGGTGATACACCACCGTGGCCTGGCGCATCGCGGCCAGATGCTCCACCGACAGATCAGCCCCTTCGCCGATAATGCCCTCTGTGCGCACCTCGGTCGGCCCCACCAGGTCGGGGCTCAGTACCAGTCTCGAGCTTTCGGAGAAAGCGGCGGTGATGGTGGTGTCGGGCAATTCGGCGCGATAGCCCTCCACCCGCGGGAAGCGAAGCTCCAGCGCGTCGCGCTCGGGGCGCACCGCGTGCACGCGCACGCTCTCTCGCGGGCGATTGGGCTTGACCGCCACCGGCTCGGCGGCGAAGTCGAACGGGATGCCCAGCACGTCGGCGTACTCGACATTGAACAGGCCATGCTCGTTGAGTTCGTAGGACTGGCGGCGCAGGGCCCGGCCGATCACCTGCTCGCACAAAAGCTGGGTGCCGAAAGCCCGCACGCCCAGCACATGGGTGACGGTGTTGCAGTCCCAGCCTTCGGTGAGCATGGAGACCGAGACCACGCAGCGTATGGACTCGCCCAGCGTGTCCTTGCGGCCCACCGTGTTCATCACCTCGCGCAACAGATCAGCCTCGGACAGGCTGTCGGCCGCTGTGGCGTCGCCGGTGCGTTCGACAAGTTCACGCTTGAAACGGTCGATCTGCTCGACTGACGCCTTGCGGAATTCCGCGCTCAACGCTTCGCCGGAATCCAGCTGCTCGGAATCGATCAGCAGCGTGCGCGGGCGGGCCAGCGGGGCGCCGGCCTCATCGAAATTGCGAAACAGCTCGAACCGGCCGGCATTGTAGTCGGACCGCCCCTCTCCGCTCTCGCGGTGAAAACCGGCGATATAGTCGTGCACCAGCTGGCTGGTGGTGGTGTTGTTGCACACAACGATGAAGACCGGCGGCACATCAATGCCCTCGGCGCGCCACAGCGCGAAGGTCTTCTCATAATGGCCGTAGAGGGCTTCCAGTGCGGTGTAGAGTTCGTTGGGCAGAGAGAGCGGGTCGAGTGCGCCGGCGTTCTTGCGGCCCTTCTTCGGCATCTTCTGGCCGATATGCTCCCAGAGATTACGATATTTGGGCGTATCGCCGCCGGGCACATTGTCGGATATGGGCACGCGCGGCAGCTTCACGATGCCGCACTCGATGGCGTCCATCAGCGAGAAATCCGACACCGTCCATGGGAACAGCGTGCCTTCTGCGTAGCCGGAGCCCTTGAGGAAGAAGGGCGTAGCCGACAGGTCGTAGACCGTCTTCACCCCCAGCTTGCGCTTGACCGCCTCGATCCCGGAAATCCACAGGCGGGCGGCCTCGTTGTTCTTTTTCGCCTCGTCCTTCTCATCGCCGCTATAGGCGGCCTCGGCCTCGCTTTCAGGCCGCTCGCGATAGCAGTGATGGGCCTCGTCATTGATGACCATGACATTTTTCATGCCCATCAGTTCGGGCATGACGCGCCGGATCATCCGGCCTTCGCTCTCCAGCGTCTTCATCGGGTCGTCATGGCCTTCAATCGCGCGCCGCGTGCCCGACGCGATGTCCACAGTCTCACGCAGCTTGAAGGCGTGATAATTGGTGATCACGATCTTGGCGCGCTGCAGATCGCCGAGCATGTCTTGGGGGACCAGATCGCGGGTCCTGTAATAGCTGTCCGGGTCATTGGGCTGCAGCACGCGCAGCCGGTCCTTGATCGTGATGCCCGGCGTGATCAGCAGAAATCCGTTGGTGAACTGCTTTGACCCTGGCGAACGCACCGCGTTCACGGTCTGCCAGGCGATCAGCATGGCCATCACCGTGGTCTTGCCCGCCCCGGTGGCGAGCTTCAGCGCGATGCGGAACAGTTCCGGGTTCGCCTGGGCGTTGGCGCCGTCCAGATGCGCACGCACATGCCTGAAACGCTGGCCGAGCCTGGGCGCCACCTCCGCCAGCCAGATCGCGGTCTCCACCGCTTCCACCTGGCAGAAAAACGGCCGAATGCCAGTCCAGTGATCCCCGCGCCAGTGCTGCAGCAGGCGCGCGGTTTCCGGAGTCACCATCCATTGCGAGGGATTGGGCAGCGCCCGCCATGCCTCCACCTGCTGGCGGACCGCATTGATGATCGGGGTGGGATTGTATTCCTGTTCCAGCGTGGACAGATCGCCGCCCCCACCCAGAACCATTTCCGTCTGGCCAGACTTTTTCGCCTTCTTTTTCGGCTTGGGAACGGGCGTGACCAGCGAGGATTTGCGCCGGTGCGCCACGATGACATCGGTGGGCTGGCCGTCCTTGTCGAGGTCCCAATGCCTGGCCGGATGCTCATAGGGCGAATTGAGAATCGGCGCGTCGAAGAAGCTTTGCCCCATAGAACTACCATTCCCCGGTATCAGTTACGCTTTGCCAGTGCGCAGTCTATGACGCGTTCGGTCCCGCTTACAATCGAAGGACGCGCTGCGCTGTATGCAATAGACGGGCAGCTGATCTCGGCAAAGGTTTCCACTCCTAGCGACGCCCTGCGACCTCGGGTATAGGACGTAATTCGACAAGGGGACGGGGTATGACAATTTATCGTGGGTACGCGGACGGCGGTTGGGCCGAGCCAGTTGAATTGCTTGGCCGCCAGCTTGAGAGCTTCCTATTGCCGTTCATGGCGCGGTTCGTAGCCGACGGGTCTCATTTCGCTGCCGGCCTGGCGTACATCCTGATCGGCGCAGCCGTGGCCTTCCTTGTGCTCTATGGACTTTTTGCTCTGCTGCCTGCCTGGGGCGCACTGACTGTACGCCGGCGCCGCCTTGCGAAAGTCTATAAATCCGCCGAGAGCGATGTCGAGCGCCGCCGCCTTTTCGCCCAAGCGTTTGACAGCGATGTTGATCCCGTCATGGGCGGGGGCGGGGGCGGCCCTTTGCGCCGCGTCTTCCTGTTGTTCGGCGGCGAACATCATCTGCGCCTGGCGTGGTCGGAATTCAAAGAAACCTTTGTCGATGACGGGGAGGACGCCCAGGTCATTCGCAACACGACAAGGCCTCAGGGCTATTTTCTGAGAGCGGTCAAGAACCCGGGCCAGCTTGCCGGGCTCGCCAGTTTGCTGGTGAGCATTGGCCTTTTGCTCACCTTCATTGGCATAATCGCGGTGCTGTTGAAGGCTGGGTGCGATATGACACCTGATGGCGGCCTTACTGTTTGTGAGGCCTACAATGGCCACATCGAGACTGTTGAAGCGGCCTTTAGAACCGGTGCTGTCCAAATGGACGAGGGGGAGGTGGGCGCCGTCGACCCGGACAACAACATTCCTGTGGCTGCCCCACAATTGGCGGAGATCGAAGCAGGCCCCGCCAGCTCGGACGACAACATGCAGACGGCCGTGATCTCCATTGTCGCGGGCGCTGCCTCCAAATTCTACGCGTCCATCGGCGGTCTGTTCGGATCAATCGTGCTCAAAGTGGGCCTTGGCATTTACGCCTTCATTATTCGCCGGGAGGTCGATGCGCTGTCCGACAAGCTGGAGAGCGGACTGGTCTTCGTGCCCGAGCAGCATCTGGCGCTGGAACAGCTGGAACTGGTTCGCGAGCAGTCGAACCAGTTGAAGAAGTTCAACACCGATCTGGCCGTGGCGATCGATCAAGCTGTGGCGCCGGTGACCGAACAGCTTGGCGGTATCCGCAGTTCGCTCGACAGCCAGAATGAAGCGACTTTGGGTGCGCTTAAAGACGGCGTCGGAAACGCGATTAATTCCATGGCCGGCGGCGAGATCCGCGAACTTGGCCGTGTTCTGGGCGATTTGAAGAGCGAACTCAGTGGCTTGTCAGGCAAGTTGAACGAAGGCGGAGAGGCCGCAGCCCAGCGCATGGACGCCGCTTCCAAAGCCCTTGAAGCGATGGCCGGCCAGCTCGAGACGCGTTTCGCAGCTATGAATGAAAGCGCCGAACAGGCGTCCAGCAACGCGAACACCAAGATGCTGGAAGCAGCGGCCGGCATGAACGACGTGCTGACCCAAGCCTTGAAGAAAATCGACGCCAGCGCCGGTGCCAATGCAGATCATCTAAATTCAATTGGCGCGACGCTCCAAAATCTGTCCAAAGGCGTAGCGGAAAGTGCACAAAAGTCCTTTGGTGACGCGTTTGCACAAGGTGCCGAAGAGACTCGCAAAGCCGCCGCGGATGCTGGTGCACTTCTCACCCGTTCCATTTCGGAGGCTTCGACCGATTGGCGGACCTCACTGGAAAGCTCCACCGCACAGCTTAGGGAGCTGCGCAGCGCCCTGGAAACCACATCAATCGCCACGCGGACGCAAGCCGAGGCGCTGGAGAAGACAACAGTCGCGACACGATCTGCCGGCAACGTGCTCAGTGGCGCGGCCAACGATCTGGGCTCCGTTGCGCGTCCAATAGCGGGCGCTCTTCAATCGCTGGAAGCTGCGACCCAATCCTTGAGCGGAGCAACTGAACGGCTTGAGTCCACGCTCACTGGAACCCTTGGCAAAGCCAACACCCTGGCCGAGCAGATCAGCGCGACAGCCAATGCCGCCGAAGAGGCTTGGAGCGGATATCGCGCGCGGTTCTCGGAGGTGGACGAGGATTTGGGCAAAGCGCTTCAGGCAATCAGCGAAGCCATGGGCAAAAATGCAGACGGGATGCGGCGTTACGTCGCCGATCTGGACGGTCAAATGAGCAAGGCGGTCAATTCGTTCACCACTGCGGTCCAGCCACTTTCCGAACTCGCCGAGGAGCTTGGCGATCTGGCTGAACAAATGGGCCGCACCAAGCGTGAAAGCGCCTGACCATGTCACAGTGGGAGGAAACGGGCGCGGAAGAAGAGAGCAGCTACATTTCAATGGCTGACATGATGGTCGGCCTGCTGCTCATCTTTATAATATTGCTGACTTATTACGTGTTGCAGAGCAGAAAAACCGTCGAGGAGGCAGAGGCGGTCCGACGTGTCGAACAGGCTGCGACAGCAGCACGTAGGCTCGTGTTGGATCAAATTGCAGAAAGAGTGAACGATGATCGCATTGAGTTCGACACAGCGACAGGGACAATAAGATTCTCCGAAGACGTGCTGAGGTTCGCATCTGGCGATGATACAATACCGCAAAGCGCTGAAGTGGTTCTTGCGGCCATGGCCGATGCCCTCGCCGAGACTATTCCCTGCCTGGCCTATCTCGAAGACCATAACCCGGTTGGCAATTGCGAGTGGATCGAGGCCCAGTTCAGCGACCTTGAAGTGAATGGTCGCCAGCTAGGTCCACTTGAGCAATTTCGGGGCGTGGATTCCCAGCTGATCTGGATTGATGGCATTTATATAGAAGGGCATACCGACTGCGTGCCGTTTGGAAATGATTTGGGGAACTGGGTGCTCGGCGCGAGCAGGGCCGGTCACACTTATCTTTACATGACATCACATAATACTGCGCTCGGACGAATTTTTTCGAGAAGCCCCGTCGCAGCTGTAAGGCAGGGCGACTCGCATCGCGTCCTTGGCGTAGCGTCCTACGCGGATCGCCGCCCTGCTCGGGATATGGAAACTGGCGCCCACCTGGCCGATCCCCTTCTCAGCGATGATGTTGCCGCAGCATGTAGGCAGCAGTCCGAGGCCGAACGCGAACGTAACCGCAGGATCGACATCCGGATATCAATGGGCTGGACCACCGGGACGGAGGCGAGCCCTTGAGCCTGCGCGGCGCAATTTCATCGTTGGACACTGCGGTTCGGTTCATCGATCGCCCAATGCCTTCCGAAGCCCGCCTCGCACGCGCGGTCGCAGGTCTGACAGACCGTGTCGACGCATCGGACGGCGGCGGTGTCGAAGACCCCGAAGCCTTCGTTGCGCGCCTGATAGAGCACTGGGCGCGCGAACGCAGCTATGCCGGCCTTAGCCGCCGCGAGCTGCGTGCTGCTGCGCGGCATCTGTTCACTCAAAGCAAAGAGGGTCCCCGGCTCGTAGACGATGAGGCGCGTGTAGGCGCCTTGCTGGCTCATCCCCATGCAGCATCGTCTGTCTATACAATGAAGAATTTCGCCACCGCATTTGTTGCAGGGTTCGACCCGTCTTTGCCCGGTGCGCTGGACAGGATCACCCGGCATATCAATGGAAGTGCGCCAGAGAAGAGGCTTGAGTCCGTATCGGTGTGGGCCGAGGCGGGCCTGATTGACCGCACACGCGGCCCCAAGAAGCTCGCCGCACAAATCATGTCTGGCGGAACGCCGGTAGAGGCTGCCTTTGACGCACTCCGGCTACCTGAGCTGCTCCGCGCCAGCGGGGTTGTCCGAGCCGCCTTCCATCACACTTGCGAGTTCGTCCGGGAGAATGCCGCGAAAAGCCCGGTCTTGATCAATATTCTCATCGACTGGGCGAGTCAGAGTGGAGACATGGGAGAAGGCCGGGTGCGATTGCGCTACCCGGACCTCGTAGGTGAGACCGTCAACGCCTTGTTGTTGCCGTGGATTGGCGGCGCGCCGGGCCAGGAAACCGAACGCAGGGTGCGCAATTTCGTTATCGACGCCATCAAGGATCCGCGCTTTGCCGGGTCGTCTGCTCAATGGGCGGATGTGGACGAAGCGGCGCGGCGCGTCCTGACCGGCTGGCTGACGCGCGCCTCAGTGCTCCAATTCTTTGAGATCGTCAGCCAGACCATGACGACACCCGACGAGAAGCGCATGTGGCGCTACCGCCGGAAATTCTGGTCAGCCTATCTGCCGCATATCGCCGATGCCTGGGTCTGCTTTGGCGCCCAAGGCGAGCAGCTCGCCCGGGAGACAGCCCGGCGCACCGAGGACAATAGTTTTAAACAATTCGGACGTCTAAATGGGGCCGTCGCCAGCACTCACGCCGTGCTGGTCATGACCATCGGAGATCTGGTCATCGCTGAGTGGAGCCACAACGGCAAATGCCGCATGTGGCGCCGGGGCGACCATTTGGCGCCGAAACTCTACGCCAGCGAGTATCATGCTGGAAAGCTGCGCAACAGCGAGTGGTGGGAGATGTCCCATACAGGCAATGAGACCTATGGCTGGCAGGGTAAGTTCGCCGAGAAGATCCGCCGGGAAACCGGCGTCTCGATGCGCCAGATTGACTACAGGGTGTGATGATGAAGTTTGAGGTGGAACGCTCGGAGACCGGGGTTTTGATCCGCCAAAGTCCAGGCTGGCTCGGGCGAAAGATTGCACCGGAAGACTGGGCAGAACGAGAAGGCGGCGCGCTGGCCCGCGCTATCGCGGCGGCGCGCGCCAATGACGATCCGGGATCGCCAAAACATGCCGTCTTCCACATGGATCATTTGTTCCTGAGCAATGCATTGGTGGCGTCTCTGGATGAATCCTCGGCCCATGCGTTGGGGCTTCCGCCCGCACCGCCATTCGGTTTGCGCCTGGAGACCGTTGATCAGGTGAAGTCACCTGATTTTCGTGTGCGCACACGATGGGTTCAAGGCGGCGGGATGCCTGTGCGCGCCAAGCGAGACGGTGTTTTCCTGGTCCACGAAGGCAAGCGCTATCGCATTTCAGAGCCCGCTTTCACCTTGCTTGAGCTCGCCGCCCCGCTGCGCGATCCCCTGCAGGAGGAAGAACGCCTTTCGGCCTACGCGAGACTGAACCAGGCCTTGGCGGAAACGGTTGGCTCGGACATTGAATCCGATGGCTATCTCGGTGCAGTCACGGTGTACCAGGCGTCAGCCTTCTCTCTGCAGCTTGGAGTTCACAACGACACCTTCGATTTCGATCCCGTCCTGTTTGGCCGTGACGTGGCCGCCGAGGCGGAGGCCGGAGAAACCATCGACGAAACCAAGGCAGCGCTGTTGCCGCCGGCTCTGCAGGACATTTTCGCCAAACAGCGATTTCGCGCTCACGCGGCGGGACGGCCAGCGTACGTATTGCAGGATGGATCATTCGTCGTCATCGATCCTGCTTTGCGGCCAGCGCTGAGTGTGGTTCGTCAGGCGTCCAGCGCTGACACCAAGACCCGGCGCGCATTCATAAGCAATCCCACAGGCTTCCTGCGCGACGCGCTGGGTGAAGATGATGCCGACATCATCGACCGCTTGTTCATCGAAACCGAACAATTCTCCGAGCGTGTCATCGGCATTGATATCTGGCGCCAGCCCGTTTTGCCCTGGATCAAGCCGAAGCCGAACACGTGGATCCCTGAAAGCTTCGGCTTGAAGGTTGGCCAGGAGGAAATCACGCTGGACGCTGGCGGAGTGCGTGAGGCGCAAGCTGCTTGGGATGCCGCACAGGCTGCGGGCGAACCAAGTTTCAGGATTGGTCATCATGAGGTTCCGGTCAGCGATCAGGCCCGCAACGCCCTGACTGATCTGGGCGAACTGGTTGCCGCCATCGAGGACGCACCCCGCCTGTCCGCCGAACAAACAGATGATTGCGGGGAGCAGCAAGATGAAGGCGGCCCCCCTCCCATCTTGGCGGAGAAGCGCTTCCTTACGATTACAGACAATTTTGACGAGGTTCGGTTCGAGGTGATGGCGCCCGCCGCCACCTGCGCAGTAACAGCACCGGCGGCCCCGCCGAGCACCGTATTGGCAACGCTCAAGTCATATCAGTTGGACGGTTTTCGTTGGTTGGCTGCGGCGCGTGCGGCCGGATTGCCTGGCGTATTGCTCGCCGATGATATGGGGCTAGGAAAAACCCTTCAGGCGCTCAGCTTCCTGGCGCTCAACCGGTCAGCTTCCAGCGCGCCGGTTTTGATCGTCGCGCCAACCGGCTTGCTGTCGAACTGGAAGGCCGAGATCAACAAGCACCTTGCGCCTGGCGCATTGGGCGACTGCATTGACGCCCATGGCGGCTCGCTCAAGACCATGAAGATACACCCCGAGGCTGGAGCCGAGACGCGCACGGGGAGGACAATTCTTGATGTCCAGATTTGGCGTGATGCAGGCATAGTCCTTACCACTTACGAGACCATGCGCGACTACCACTTCTCGTTCGCCAAGGTTCGCTTCTCCACGCTTGTTTTTGACGAAGTTCAGAAACTGAAAAACCCGACCAGCCAAATCTCGCGCGCCGCCCGCGCGCTCAATGCTGACTTCAAGATTGGTATGAGCGGTACGCCGGTGGAGAACCGCCTGCAGGACTTGTGGTCTCTTATGGACGTGCTGTGGCCCGGCTTCCTCGGCTCCAGCCGGGATTTCGAGCAGGCCTATCCTTCGGATAACCCTGAAAAATTGCAAGTTTTGCATGAGCGATTGTTCAAGAGCGCGGACGGTCTCCCGGCGGCTGGATTGCGGCGCCTCAAAACGGATGAACTTGATGGGCTGCCAGAGAAGCGGGAGTATTCCGAGCAGGTAGAAATGCCCCGGGCTCAAGCAGACGCTTATCTTGATGTCGTGGTGCGCGCTGTCGCCAGCCGTGACGGGTTAGCGCCAGGCGACGGCATGTTGAAGGTTCTCCAAGACCTTCGTTCAATTTCACTGCATCCAGAATCGCCGAACGAAGGTTATGGCGACATGGACGGTTATGTCGCGCGGTCGGCACGATTACAGAAAGCGGTCGAATTGCTCGACGAGATCAAAAGGCGCGGTGAGAAGGCGTTGGTCTTCCTTGAAAGCCTCGAAATGCAAGCCTTCCTGGCCGACTATTTGAGGCGCCGCTACAACTTGGCCGAAGCGCCAGCGAGAATTCATGGCGGTGTCGCCGGAGCGAAGCGCCAGACCCTCGTGGACCGTTTTCAATCAGGGCCACCGGGGTTCGACTTGATGATCCTCTCGCCGAAAGCGGGCGGCGTTGGCTTGACGATCACCGCAGCCAATCACGTCATTCACCTGTCGCGGTGGTGGAATCCCGCTGTTGAGGATCAGAGCACTGACCGCGCGTTCCGGCTTGGTCAAACCCGGCCAGTCAGCGTGTACTATCCGATCGCTGTCCATCCATCGCCGCAACTGCGCGATCATAGTTTCGATCTGAATCTCGATGGCATGCTGAGGCGCAAACGCGCGCTGGCCGGCCACATGCTGGCACCGCCTGAAGACCTTGAGAATGACGCGCGCGCCCTCTTCGGCGCCGTCACAATCGACCCCGGCGGGCACCACGCCGCCTCTTTCGATGCGGGGAGTATAGCAGCGCCTGATTCAGTCAGTTCAACACAGGCCACAGCAGCGCCTGTAAATCAGGGCGCGCCGGAACCCGCCGATACGGCAGCAGGCAAAACAGTTGCCGAAAATGCATCCCCGGCGGTCAATCCGATATTTCGTTCGCGCGAAGGATCCACGCCCGATCTTTCGGAAATTTTTTACGGGCTTGATGGCGCCGTGATCCACGAGCTGCGTCTAATAGACCCCTACACGTTCTGGACCCGCCGGGCCCAGAGAGGGCTTTCGCAAATCACCATTCATTTGGCGCGAGCAACCAAAGGCGTTCGCTTCGCAAGGATCGTCGCCAGGCCCTTCAGGGAGTTCGAGCGCACGGACTTCGCCACCGAAGATCAGGCGCTGTCAGCCCTGAGGACGCAGATATACATGGCTCTGAAAGACCTGGCGGGCAGTGCTCCCCGCCTCGCGTTCGAGCCGCGACGGAAAACACCTGAGCGTGATTTCCACGATCGATATGTTTTGATCACCTATGAAAAGGACGGGCAGCACCGTCAGCGGGAGTACTTGTTTACGCGAGGTCTGGAAGCCGTTGCTGAAAAAGCATGGTCCTGCGATATCATCGTCACCGCGGACAAAGCGGTTTCAACGGTTTAGTGCGGCGCGATTATTTAAATTTGCGAGCCTTTGAAAGCAGGTAAGTGAACGGTGCGCCCCCGGGCGACCCGGCTAATTCCGTTGAGAATTGGTGCTCGAGCCGGATCTGTTGCAGGCCCCTACAGTCGCTGCGGCAAGTTTGACCCATTGTGTTGAGGTATCGCTGAGGTGAACTTGCTGCAGCCTCGCCGACGCCCGCGACGCCGCCATAAACCACTGTAATCATTAAAAGATTTGGGTGCGGGGGTAGGATTTGAACCTACGACCTTCAGGTTATGAGCCTGACGAGCTACCGGGCTGCTCCACCCCGCGTCAAACCTGTGTGCGCGACCGGGCCGCGTCCAAGGGAGGCGCTGTGTATGACGCCCGCGCGGCGCCGTCAACATCTGCACTGCGCGCCGGGCCGCGCGTGGCCGGCCAGTCTGCGCTTGCCCACGCGCGTCTGCTTGCACTATCTTAATACTTATAAACGCAACGCTCGGGCGGGAGGGACAGCCCGCACGGGGTTAAAATCACGCTGGGGGGCTGGATGAGCGACTGGAATTGGCGCGGCGGCGGCCGCAGCAGGCTCGGAGACAACGCGCGCAGGCGAATGTCGCGACACCGGGCGACCGAGCTTTCCCTGGCCGCTCTGGTGGCGGGCGGCGCCCTGTTCACCACCTTCGTGACCGATGCCGCGACCCAGAGCGCCCTGCCTGGAGATTGGCCCACGCCCGCATTTGATCCGGCCCAATTCGCCCGCACCGAGGCCTCCCAGGGCAGCCGCGCGGCGGTGGCGGCTGCGCTCAATGGATCAGGGACGGCGCTGCGCTTCGCCGCAGAACCCGGCTCCACCCGCCACACGGAAGCAACGCCGGCAGGCGGTTTCGCCCTGACCCCGGAGGTGACGCTGCACGCCCGCGCCGCAACGCCTCAGCCGCCCAGATGGTCCGGCTCCGCCATGGGGCTGCAGGTGACGGCGACGACCCGCGAACTGACCGATCTGCCGCCGGTCTTCCTGGTCGGCGGGGCGGGACGCGAGAGCTATATGATCGCGCCGGGCGGACCGCTCAGCTACACGCTGGCGCCCGCCGGCGTCGAAGCCAGCGTAGGCGACGCGCATTTCGGCGTGGGCGTGGAGCTGGGCGCAGACGTCTACGCCACGCTGGGCTATGTGCGCGAACAACGCCGCTACCGCGCTGGCGCGCGTGAGTGGAGGGAAGACGAGCACTATGCCGGCGTGGCCCTGCGTGCGCGCTGGTAAGCCTTGCGGGCTTGATCTGCTGGCCAATGGCGGCCGGGAACCTGCGGGGAGTGTCTGACGGCGCGCCGGTTCGGCGCGCACCTCCCAAGCCCCTTGGACTTGGTGAGCCGACCGGGGCTCGAACCCGGGACCTACTGATTAAAAGTCCGTGGGGTGTGACAAGAGGCGTTAGTTATTTCAATGGGTTGCGGTGGGCGGCGTCCTGCGGATTTCCCTGAAATATCCCGGAAGTCACACGGTTTTGCCCGTTGTGCTTAGCGCTAGATCCTCAGTCCAATTTTGACCGCATAGGCCTCCAGCCGGTCGCCGGCGCGGTTGGCGAAGACCGGGTTGAGCACGAGATAGTGCTTTAGGAGTTTCAGGAGGTTTTCCACGCTGGATCCGTGCCAGCTGGCGATCGGGGCGAGCGCGCTTTCGGAAAACTCCATCGCCTCGAACAGGCGGGTGACCGCCGTGTCGCGCCCGTCGGCGAAGTTGAGGGCGGGCATGATATTGCCGAACGGGTCCTTGTGGCCTCCCTGCAGGGACGGGACCGCGAGCGCGGCCAGCGCGCGCGCCTGCCCCCAGGCCTGATTGAACCGCTTGTAATAGACCGAGCCCGAGGCCTTGACCTGCCGGTAGGGGCGTGCGGGATCGGTGGCGGCGTCCCAGAACAGGAGCCCGCCTGTGGCGTCGATGCGCCCGGGCGTGAGGGCGAGCCCGGCGCGTGCGGCGCGGGCCAGGCGTAGGGCCTCGCGCGCGCCATCGGTGAGCGGGATGGAGATCTGCGCGCCGCCCTTGGACTGGATCCAGTGCAGGCGCTCGCCCGCAAAGGCGTGATCGTTGAAGCTCATCACGTCCACGCCGCGCTGGGCCGTCCACAGCATCATGCGCCAGGCGGCGGCCGCCGCCGGGGCGGGCGCGGGCAGGAGGCCCGGCGCGATGGCGAGCCCGTGAGCGGCGGCGAAGGCGGCGGGATCCTTGAGCGCGTCGAACATGGCCTCGGCCTCGCCCGGCAGGGCCATGCGCAGGCGCCCGGCGGGCTGGCCCAGACCCATGCCGGAATAGACAGACGGGCGGGGCAGGGCGTGGGCCTCGCTGGCGTGCGCCTCGGCCAGCCAGTTGAAGGCGCGCGACAGCGCGCGCTGGGCCGCCACGGCCATGGCGTGCTTGCCGTCATCGATGAGGGTTTCATAAATGATGCGCAGATCCTCGCGGCGGATATCCGCCGGGCGGTCATCGCCCAGCACGCGGCGCAGCGGCTGGAGCGCGGCGGCATAGCCCTCAATCGTCTTGGCGCGGATGGGCACGGGCTTTCCGTTGCGGTCGCGGGTGCGCACCTTGCCGGCGCGCGCGGCCTCCATGAACCGGTCCAGCCAATCGTTCAGCGTCATGGCGCGCGGCGCCGGGCGCGGCGCGGGTGCCGCCGGCGCAGCCTGCGCGGCGGCGGCGGCGGACAGGGCCTTCGCCGGAGCGATCGCGGCGGACAGATCCAGAGGCGGGCCGTCCAGGGTGAGCCCGGCGCAGCCCGCTGGCGGGGCGGCGAAGCCCAGCCCGGCCCAGCCGGCCGCATCGATGGGGGCGCCGGGCGCGCCCAAAAGGTACAGGCCCTTGAAACCGCGCGCGCGCACGCTGGGGCCGGGCAGCCAGCGCCAGCGCGGAGTGCCGTCCCGCAAGGGCCGCGCGGGCGTCAGGCCCGGCGCCTGGCCGCGTTTCAGTCTGATCATGGGAGCGCCCGGCATGGCTTCACCTGTGTGAATGAAAGGTTAACGCCCAATCGAGATCAGGTGCAAGCGTTTGAGAACCTCCGGGCGCGGCGCGCAGGGCGCCGCTCCCCTTTGTTGGAGCTCAAGCTAGTCAGGCCTGCGGCGAGCCGCCAAATGGTCCAGATCACAGTCGCGTATGTACCTAGGTGCGCCAGCCAGAGACAATCCCGGACCCGCCAGGGGCGATCTCTCTTGACAGCCAGACCCTCCGCCCGCACCCTCCACATCGAAAGCTATCAGCGCGCCAGCGCGGGGCTTTGCGCCCCCCTCGGGTCGGGGGTTGTGCGGGTTGTGTGAGGACCACACAGCGTAAATCACTGAAATTCAAGGCGTTGTGGAGGTTGTGCGGTTGTGCGCTCTCCTGCGCGTATGCGCGTAAATTCCTGAACCCCCACTCTTTCGCGCGTGCGCACGCGCGAGACGCACAACGCACACAACACACACAACCCACGTAAATATATATATCTATCAATATATTAGCCTGTGGCCTTTGTTTGGGGCTTGATCACAACGCGCACAACGCGGCTGGCCGCTTCGCCTTCGCTCCATGGCGGAGCCGGCCATCATCGCCGCCCTAAATAAACGGGCGGATATGGCCAACGACCATTCAGGTGCGCAGGCGTTGTACGAGGCTCTGGGCGTTGCGCCGGGCGAAGGGCTTCGTGGGTTGGATCCGGCCAGGGGCGAGCAGGAGGATCTGTTCGACGCCGAGTGCGAGGACTTCTCCCGGCAGTTTCCCAGCATCGCCGCGAGTCGCGAGGCGCGCGGGCCGGGCCGGCCCAAGGGCGCGCGCAACCGGGTGACGCCCGAAACGCTGCGGCTGCTCCAGGCGGCTCCCGGCTTCGTGGCCCCGCTGGTGTGTATGGCAAGTGCCCAAGCTCTCGTGGCCGGGGCCAACTCGATGACGTAATGAGCGTGCACCTCCTCGTCACCAACCAGCTGTATCAATCTCAGATCAACCCCAGCTCCTCGCTTCAGCAGAATGAAAACGAAGGTCAGGTCAACAGGCAGGTCGCGTTACTTCTTGACATCCCTTCCCTTCGCCCGCACGTTTCAATCTGAAAGCAATAAGCGCAAATGCGCGGAGCTTTACTCCCTACCGGATAGGGGTTGGGCGCAGCGCCCAACGGATTGGCCGGGATTTCTCTTTAAAATCAAAGCTTGGGCGGATTGGGCGGTTGGGCGCTTTCCCGCGCGTATGCGCGTAACTCCCATATGCTACTAACTCGCGTGCGCGCACGCGCGTGACGCCCAATGCGCCCAACACGCCCAGCACGTAAAAATATATATATCTATCAATAGCTTCGATTGGGCGGCTTGGGCGCTGGCCTTGCCCAGAGCGCCCAGGCCTGTTTTCCCCTTCGCCGTCGCCCCCTGGCCGGTCGGGGCATCATCGCCGCCCTTGAATAAACAACGGGCGGATATGGCCAACGAGCGGACAGGTGCGCAGGCGGTGGGCGAGGCGCTGGGTGTTGCGCCCGGCGAGGGCTTGCGCGCGGTGGCGGATGAGCGGGCGGCGGAGCAGGTGGACCTGTTCGAGCTGGAGCGCGAGGACTTCGCCCGGCAGTTTCCCCAGGTGGCGCAGGCGCGCGAGGCCGCCGAGGCGCGCGGGCCGGGCCGACCCAAGGGCGCGCGCAACCGGGTGACGCGCGACACGCTGCGGCTGTTGCAGGCGGATCCGGGCTTCGTGGATCCGCTGGTGTTCATGGCGCGGGTGCTGTCCATGCAGCCCGCCGAGATCAAGCGCGCTTATGGGCTCAAGGGCGCGGAGGCGCTGAGCGCGCAGCTGCGCGCGGCGGCAGACCTCGCGCCGTTCATCCACTCCAAGCAGGCGCAGGGGATCAAGCTGGAGGGCTGCCAGGGCGCGGCGGCGATCATCCAGATCGGAGGCTGGGACGCCGCGCAGCCGGAAATTCAGGGCGGGCGGGTGATCGACGGCGCGGCGCTGGCCGGGGTGCCGGTGGGCGAGCCTGATATTTCAACGGCTTACGAGGACGAGGCGGACGAAGTCACACACGCGCCAAGTCACACGGCGGACGACACCATAATTATTTCAATTAGTTAAATCACAAACCACCACTGATTCAGTGTCAGTGGCACTCTTTGCTTGGCGAAAGGCTCGCAAGAATAACGGCACGGGTACTCCCCACCCCATTTTGTGACTGGGGGGGCAAAAAACAGGCTCGTCCGCCGATCCAAAGGGAGCCTGCCTGACCGCTCTGAACCGTTGACAAAAAATCGGAAAATAAGCGCAGCGCGCCTCGGGTCGGGGTCAAAGTCGATCCAGTGCATCTGCGCGCCCGCAGGTAATGACATCAGCGCCCGAATGGTCCATATTTTATCCGCACGCATTGCTTAGCACCCGTGCGCCCACTCCCAAACTCATGATCTCCCAACGCTGGCGCTTGGCGCCGGCGAACATAGCGGCTGTAGATGACCCTTCTTCCCCTATCGCCTCAGGACGCTCTCGATGCCGCTCGCGGCATTGATCTGATCGGCGATGTGCACGGGCACCTTGAACCACTCCAGCGGCTGCTCAGCCAGCTTGGCTATGAGCCCCTTGGCGGCGTCTGGCGCCACGCGGCCGGACGCTAGGCGCTGTTCCTGGGAGATCTCATTGATCGCGGCCCGGACAATATGGGCGTGGTGCGCACGGTCAGGCGCATGGTCGAGGCCGGCGAGGCCGTCTGCCTCATGGGCAATCACGAGCTCAACGCCGTGCTGTTCTGAAGAGAGCATCCCGCCAGCCCCGGGCGGCATCTGCGGCCGCGGACCGACAAGAATCTTGGCCAGCATCTGGCCTTCCTCAAAGAGTATCACGCCAGCCCCGAAGCGCGTGAGCAGAGGCTTGAGGACCTGGCCTGGTTCGCCAGCCTTCCGCTTTGGGTCGAACTCGACGGCCTGCGGGCCGTCCATGCCTGCTGGAGCCAGGAGCATATCGGGCGCATCACCCATCCGCTGCGCCTGGCCCGTGAGAGCCCGGCCGTCTGGATCAAGGCCGCGGACCCGGCCACGCCTCTGGACGACGCCATCGAGGTCATTCTCAAGGGCGCCGAGACGCCCCTGCCCGATGGTATCATCTTTGAGGACAAGGACGGGCATCCCCGCGCCCGGGCACGGGTCAGGTGGTGGGCCAACGCCGCCCGCTGGTCCGAGCGGGTGATCGGCCCACCCGAACTTCTGGACCGGCTCTCGGACCTGCCCGGCGCGCCGCCGGTGGGGATCCTTTACCCGAGCGATGAAAGGCCCGTGTTGTTTGGCCATTACTGGATGACCCCGCACGACGCCCGCCCCATCCTGACCCGGTCTCCCAATGTGTGTTGCCTCGATTTCAGCATCGCCAGGCCCGGCGGCCTTCTGGCGGCCTATAGATGGGACGGTGAAGACAAGCTCGATCCGGACCGGATGGCATGAACAAATTAGAGATTTATTTTGTTTAATTATGCATTAGAAGATTTTACTTTTTTCAAAAGATGGTTATCGTGCGGATTTATTGCTTTAATATTTTCTGATTGAGGCTTACCCAAGTTGTATTATTTCGGCAGCAATCGATTTCACACCCCGCTTCCGAAAAGTCACCTGCGCCACCCGTTCGCCAAGCGAGGGAACACCCATCCAGCGGATGGCGTGAGAGTTGGTGCCGCAAACAATCCCGAACCGCCCCAGCATGCACCCGATTTCTCGCGAATCCGGCAAATTGCCACCATCAATGGTTTTGGTATTCACCTATCTCTTTTGTGGTATTGTTATATACTATACTTGGTTATGGATGCATTTTTTTAAATCATACCTCTTGATGGGGCTCCTGTTTCGTATACGTTCGAAACAAGCCAGACGTATGATTTGGCCAGTTTCTAGCCACCAAGGGGGGGCATGACATCTGTTTGGAATCAGAGCGGTCCCGTCACATCCATTCACTTTGGCCGCGCCTCAATGATTGAGACGAAGCTTGCCTTTCCTGCCATCTTTGCCGTGTCTGAGGGCATGGAATTGCGCTCGGTCAATCTCGCAGGGCGCGCAGTCCTGGCGGCGGGAGATTATCTGTCGGTGCAGGACGGGCGGCTTGTCGGAGCCACCCCCGCCAGTCAACGCAAATTGCACGAGCTCAAGGCCGGGGCGAGCGATGTGGGATACCGGAGCATCGTTGAGTTTAACCTCTTCCCCGAGACCGCCAATTCGCGATGGGCGGCTGTCAGCCGGCGGATCGGCGGCTGGGAGAACGCAGAGACCCAGACCCAAATCGCGCTGCGCCCCCTCATCCGGTCAGACCCGATGTCGGCCCAGGAGCTGACCGAACTGATGGGCATTTCGCCAGCCGAAGCCGACATCTCGATCAAGCTGGCCTCCGGCCTGTCCCTTGTTGAGATCGCCGCGGCGCAGGGCGTCTCCGTTGGTACGGTCCGGGTCCATCTGCGTTCGGTCTATACCAAGACCGGCGTCAGGAAACAGGCTGATCTGGTGGCGAACATCTGGCGCCTGGCGGTCACATGACCCGCTGTCTTAGCCCGTACCAGCCCGGCCCAATCATTCGCCCAGAGGACGTGCCTCAAAATGCTTTATGAAGACGGCGTCATCGTCACGGTCACCATGTCGACAGAAGACCATATGGCGCTCACCGAGATTGCGGACCATCAGGGCGAAACCTTTGCCTGGATACTGCTTCAGGCGGTCCGGCAATACATCGACCGGGCTGAGAGGGTCGGGCATTTGGATCTTGCGGACGGCCGGGTTGTCCGCTTCGAGCGCCGCCGTGTTTCGGGAGGCTCGCATGAGGCCTCCTAGCCCCCTCCTCCGCATCCAGCCTCTTGCCAGCCTCACAAGGTTCGGCCCCAGGCGCCGCGGCCAGGGCCACCACGCATGACGGTTCTGGTCACCGGGGGTGCGGGCTATATTGGCGCGCACATGACGCTGGCCTTGCTCGACGCAGGCGAGCCGGTTGTGGTTCTTGACAATCTTGTCACCGGGTTTGCCTCTGCGGTGGATCGGCGCGCGCACTTCGTCAATGGCAACGCCGGGGACATGGCGCTGGTGAGCCGGCTCATCGCAGACTACAGCGTCACCGACATCATCCATTTCGCCGGCTCCGTGGTGGTGCCGGACTCGGTGGCCGACCCCTTGAGCTATTACGCCAACAACACCGCCGCTTCGCGCAACCTCATCGAGGCGGCCCATGCGGGCGGGGTCAGGCGCTTCATCTTCTCGTCAACCGCCGCCGTCTACGGCATGGCCGGCGACGAGCCGGTGAGCGAGGACGCGCCGCTGGCGCCGCTCTCGCCCTATGGCCGCTCCAAGCTGATGACTGAATGGATGCTGGCCGATCTGGCCGCCGCCAGCGATCTCCGGTTCGGTGTGCTGCGCTATTTCAACGTCGCCGGCGCCGACCCGCAGGGGCGCGCCGGGCAATCCACCGCCAACGCCACCCACCTCATCAAGGCGGCCTGCCAGGCGGCGCTGGGTGTGCGCGAGCGGCTGGACATATTCGGCGCCGACTATCCCACCCGCGACGGCACCTGCGTGCGCGATTACATCCATGTCACCGACCTGGTGAGCGCGCACGGCGTGGTCCTCGACCATCTTCGCGGCGGCGGCGCCAGCGTCACGCTCAATTGCGGCTATGGCCGCGGCGCTAGCGTGCGCGAGGTCGTCGATACGGTCAAAGCGGTATCGGGCGTGGACTTCGAGGTGCGCGAGACGGGGCGGCGACCGGGTGATCCGGCCGCCATAGTGGCCGGTGCCGACCGGCTGAAATCCGAGATGGGCTGGACGCCGGAGCACGATGATCTGACGGGGATCGTGGCGTCGGCTTGGGCTTGGGAGCGGGTGCTAGGGACAAGAAGCGGATAGTTCAAATGTCAAACTCATTCCTTTCCACTCAGCTGGTTTCGAAGCATATGAATTTCACCAAAGCCCGGTCTTCGGCGCTCAATCATACATTCCAGATCATCAGCGCTTTATTGCCGGTGCACGGAAGGCGCGTCTACGAGATCGGATGCGATCCCCATTTTGTATCGGCTAAGAAGCTGGTGCTCGCAGGCGCAGAAAGCGTTGTGGCAACGAATTTTTCCAATATCGATCAGAGCAGCATCAAAGAGTGGCCCTCCATTCAATTCATCAAGGGCGATGCATCGCATTCTCCATTTGAAGACGGCTCATTTGACATCATCTACGGACGCGCAGTACTGGAGCATATTCCCAATTTCTCGAGCATTATATCGGAGACTTTTCGCCTGCTATCACCTGGCGGCTTTGTATTTATTGAGGGTGCGCCAATGTGGACGTGCTCCAATGGCCACCATCTTTGGGTAGATGGGCCATCCGGGGCCAAGTACCGGATGAATGAAGCCTCCCCCATTAGGGACTGGGAGCATCTGGTTTTCAGCCATGACGCCATGCTGGCAAAGTTGGTCAGAGACGGAACTCCACCTGAGGACGCCAAGGCCATCTGTAACTATGTCTACGAGAGAAACACGCTGAACCGCCTATCGCCCAGCCAGATTTTGGAGGCGTTCAGCCATGTTCCGGGCCTGCCGATATGCGGCGTCCGATTCAGCTTCGCGCGCACAACTCCACCGACAATAGAGGGCCTCCATCGTAACGACCTCATGACCAACAAGCTCCTCCTGTTTGGCCACAAATCATCCAACGTAGATGCCGCCATGCTTCACTCACACGCGCTCTACACTTTGCAATTAGCTGGTATTAAAGCCTTTTTATAATTAATGGAGATGAATATGAATGACACCATAATAATCATTGGAAACGGGCCGTCTACAAAGGCACTGGCAGAATATGGATTTCATAACCTGCCTGATTCCATCGACACCTTTGCCATGGGCGCCGCTTATCGTTATTTCGAGCGCATCAACTGGTGGCCAAACTATTACGCTTGGTGCGACGTGAAGGTCGCCCATTCCCACCGCGATAGCTTCAAGCGCCTGATCGAAGATCCGAAGGTCCCCACGCGCCAGTTTTTCTTCCCCCTACCAGTGAGCGACTCTCCTCGGTTGAAAATCGTGCCTCACTCCTCCACTGGCGATTTTTGCTTCGAGAAAGCAGTATCGTTGGGCTACAAGACGATCTACCTAATCGGCATTGAAGGGAGTTATGTCGAGTCTATTGATGGCTCGAGGCCCATGACTGACGTTGAGTTTGAGTCGCTAAATATGCGCGACGTGTTCGAAATTTACGCCAGCATCTATAAAAGTCGTGAGCAGGCTGAGAGCAACTTTCGGACCAATCTGAGGATTATTGATAAAGATATAGCTGACAATCCCAATTATTTTTTTCCGGATTATCAGCGTAAAGGGGACGTCTTCTCTGCCCCACGCTCCCACACCCACCGCAACAACTGGAAAAAGCGCGCAGAGCGATGCGCGACGGACAGTATTAGCGTCTATAATCTAAGCGCGTCTTCGATGATTGAGGCGTTTCCCAAGCAAGATTTTGCTAATTTTGTTGGCGGGTACGGAGACAGCAATACCCATCCCCGGGACAATCCAATCTACGTCAGCTCTGGCGCCCACGGGACCCTGGTCAGCATAATCATTCCAGTTTACAACGTTGTAGAATATATTGAGGATTGCCTCAATTCCGTTAGGAATCAAATATACAGAAACATTGAGGTTATTATTGTCAATGATGGGTGCACTGACAATACTATGAATTTGGTCCACCAATGCGTTCGAGGGTGGGATAAAGTAAAGATCGTCAATCAGGAAAATCTGGGGCTCGGTGGCGCTCGCAACACCGGTTTAGATCATTCCACTGGGGACTACATCATCTTTGTCGATAGCGACGATGCGATAAAGCCGGATCATGTGTCTCGACTGATGGAAGCGGCCGTAGCGGACCCGAATATCGACATCGTTACCAGCCAGTGTTCATTCATTGACGAGCAGGGCGTTGACATTCCAGGCGGCAAAAGCGCATTCAGAGCATACTATACGCTACAAGGCAAACGCCTGTCAGCTGCAGAACAGCTTCTGGGGCTCTATTCAGCATCTGTAGCATGGGGACGACTCTACAGGGCTAGGCTCATCCGCGAGTCAGACTTGCGCTTCCCGAATCATCTGCCCCACGAAGACTGGTTTTTCACTTACAAAGCCTTCTATCGGGCCAAAAGAGTCAAGAGCATAGAAAATAAAACCTATCTCTACAGAATTCGTCAGGGAAGCTTGAGCAAGAGCATTAGCAAAATATACGTTGACTCACTTGAGTTAATTATTATAGATACATTTGAATATATCAATAAAGCGGATCTTGGTGATCTCGCTTGGGATCTTTATGCCAGACGGATCGCGATTGCAATCCACTCATTGGGACCTAGAATCAAGATTAGCGATCAACAAACACGTGATGCCTTCGGCAAGTTCTTTCAGAAGCACTATGCCCTCATTATTTCTAGCATCGCGCGCCTAAACAAAGGCCCGCTCAGCGGCCATTGGCAGCCCGAAGGCATCATTGATTGGATTCGGCCCCTGATTGATGGACAATATAAGCGACTTGTTTCATATAGAGAGACGGCCATTCGCGCACCTGAATTCTACTTCAAATCACCTGAGACTAGGATTCAAACCCTCAAAGATATATATAGAGGCGAGAGATGCTTTATAATTGGAAATGGCCCCAGCCTCAATGAACACGACCTTGAATTGCTTCATGGAGAGGCCAGCTTCGCTGTCAACTCTTTCTTTTATAAGTCGGAAGAGACCGGTTTCATGCCCACATTCTATGTGGTTGAAGACTCTAAGGTCGCCGAAGAAAGAGCCGAAGAAATCAACTCTTATCCCTATCCTTACAAATTATTCCCAAATTTTTACAGGGATAAATTTGTTAGAGATGCATATAACACTTCTTACTTCAATATGGACATGGGATTTTACAAAACTGGCGGTCCCTTCTATTGCGTGCCACGATTCTCGGAGGATGCAGCTGAAGCCGTGATTGCCGGGCAGACGGTAACCTACGCAAATATGCAACTGGCATATTACATGGGTTTCACAGAGGTGTATCTAATTGGCATGGATTTTCACTATGTGATTCCTGCCGAACACAAGATATCTGGCAATCACATCCTTTCCACCACAGACGATCCCAATCACTTTCACAAAGACTATTTTGGGGTTGGAAAGACGTGGAAAGATCCGAAGCTCGACCGGGTGGCGATGAATTACCGCCAAGCCAAGGTGGCGTATGAGGCGGCAGGCCGTAAAATCTATAACGCCACAATTGGCGGCAAGCTGGAAATTTTTGACCGGGTAGATTACGAGGCACTGCTGCGCGATCCGGCGACTGGCAAAAGGCGATCGCAGCGCGTTGCTCCTGTGGTTATAAGGCTTGGTGAAGGTGCCTCGGGCGAAGCGAGTGAACAGCTTGCAGAGCCCTATGTCGGTCTCGCCGCGCCTACTCCTGGGCCGCAGTCGGCACCCATCACCACGGCAGGGCATTCTTTAGCTCCTCCACAGAAGCAGCCAGAGCCCACAGGGGCTTTGATCGCCGGGTCTTCACCTGTTGGGCCCGCGCAGGAAGCTTTTATGGCCTCAGAGCAGGCGCCCGAGGCATCACCGGCTGATTTGCCCCAGACGGAACGGAATCAGACTCCTCGGTCTGCGTCTGCCATTTCCCAATCGCCCGCCACAGACATCACCCCGGCCCAGCCGGCACGAATCCGCCCCTGGTATGCACCCGCCGGAGACGCCTTGCGCCGCATTGTCCCCAGCCTGTATCCGGCACTCCAGGAGGGACGGCGCTCGCTCTGGCGGCTCGCCGGGTTGCCGCTCGCCTGGCTATCCGGCCTCGCGGCGCTGGGCGTGCTGAGCTGGGCTGCGTTTGCACCCGGGCCGTTTGGCGGCCGCGTGGTTGTCGTCAGCATCGTTCTGGGCGCACTGGCGGTTGCCGGCCTCGGGGCCATCGCCTGGCGGCTGCGCCGCGCCATCCAGACCTTGTCGGCCGAGAACCGGCGCCTCGCCGAGGATGTCGCGTTCATTCATGAGCTGGCGGCCGGCCGGGAAGGCAGGGTTGACCGGATTCTCGAGGAGCAGACCACGCTCAAGCAGGACGTAGGGTCTATCCGCAATGCACAGGGCCGCGACGGCGCGGCGCTCAGGTCAGAGCTGGCCGCGCTGAAGGCGGCCTCCAGTCAGGATGCCGCAGCGCTCAAGCAGGAAATGTCCGGGCTTAAGTCTGCCCAGGCGCGCGACGTCAATGCGCTGCAATCCAACCTGTCGCGTGCCGTTGATGATGTGCGCGCCGTCTCTCAAGCCACGCAATCTTCGCTACGCGACGAACTCAACCGTCTTGAGGCAGAAGCCGCTCAGGTCGCCGAGCTTCTGAAAGCTGAGATCGTCCGGTCTGGCCAGTCAGCGCGCACCGATTCCGAAGCCGCGCTGCGCAGTGAATTGATCCGTCTCAAAGCCGATCAGGCGGAGACGTCCAAAGCCTTGCGTGAAGAAATCGTCCGCAATGGTCAGGAGGTGCGCGACAGCGTTGATGCGACCCTGCTGGCTGAGCTGAGCCGGCTTGAGGCCGCACTGGCCGAGCGCGCCTCGACCGAAGCCGCCGCGCTGCGCGGCGAGCTGGCGCAGCTACAGGCCGAGCTTGACCAGAAGATCAAGGCGCGCGCCGCGAGCACGGGGGCCAGCTTTGGCCGGGCCGCCCAGGCAGCGCGCCGGCGCGAGGCCGCGCTGCAGGAGCAGATTGCATCCTTGCAAGCGGCGCTCAGCCGCATCGAGGACGAGACCACCTCCGCCCAGGCGGCTGCCGCGGAAGGCGACGCGGCGCTGCGCGAGGAGCTGAAGGCCGTCCGCCAGGGGCTGGAGCAGCGCCTGCGCGCGGAAGTCGACGAGGCCATGGCGCAGTCTGTGGGAGAACTCGCCGAGCGTATCGAGGCGTCGGCCCGGGACGCGGCTGCGGACGACGCCCAGCTGCGCGAGGACATGGCCGCGCTGCGCGAGGCGTTGGAACAGCGCTTGGCTGCCGATGTCGAGGCTGGCAAGGCCGACGTCCTGGCGCAGGCCGAGCAGCGCCTGGCCGCCGAGCTGGGCGCTCTGGAAGCCCGCCTCGCCGCGGCGGGCGGGGAGACTGCCGACGCCCTGCGCGAGGAGCTCCGCGCGCTTCAGGGTGCGCTCAAGAGCGCCCAGGACACCGCTGCTGGTGCGCAAGCGGCCGCCGCAGAAGGCGACGATGCACTGCGCGACGAGCTGCAAGCCGTCCGCCAGGGGCTGGAGCAACGCCTGCGCGCGGAAGTCGATGAGGCGACCGCCGAGCGGGTCTCTAGCCTGCTTCAGCGTATTGATGCCACTGCTGAAAATGCCAAAAGCCAGGACGCAGCGCTTCGGCAGGAGCTTCAATCCCTTCGCGAGACATCGGCACAGTCCGATACCGCGCTGGAAACATCGGTCAAGACCATCAAGGGGCGGCTCGAATCCACACAGGCTCATTCTGTCTCCCTGCATGTCACCAGCGCCCTGCGCGCGCTGCGGCCGCTATGGACGGGCGGCAGCGCCGTACAGGCGCTCAAGGAACAGGCGGAAGTCGAGCATGGCCATGAATTGCTCATGGCCGTCCTGGCCGACGAAGAGAAAGCCTCACCCGGGATGCTGGCGGGCAAGACGCTGATCGAGATCGGAACGACGCGCGAGAATGTGCCGTCCCAATCGTCCACCCAGAAACTCGCCATTTTCGCCGCCCTCACCGGGCTTCGCTTCATCACCGTCGACATGGATCCAGCCAACACGACGGCCGCCAGAAACATCCTGCGCTACATCAATCCGGGAGCGCAGGCGCTAACCCAAAAGGGCGAGACCTATCTGCGCCAACATCCAACCGCCTTGGAGTTCATCTATCTCGATGCCTTCGATTTCGATCACGGACAACACTCGGAGGCCCGTCAAGACAGCTATCGCAAGCATCTCGGGACCGAGATCAACGACCCTGCTTGCTGGAAAATGCATGAGGACTGCGCCGAAACGATCATTGCCCGCATGGTTCCGGACGGCATCATAGTCCTGGATGACACCTGGACCGACGAGGAAGGCCGCTATGCCGGCAAAGGCAAGCTGGCAGCCCCGCTGCTATTGGAGAATGGATTCTCCCTCATTGCAAAGACACGCAGAACGCTAGCACTGAAGAAGGCGAATTCGGTTCGAAGGCCGCGTGGGGGCTGACGCTGTGCACAGACGTCAGATTGATTGGGCTTCAGGATCACCTCATGCCCGGATGGAGCGTGCTGGCGCTGCGCACTGAGCCGGAATATAGAGAAAATGCTCTGGGAATCTCAGCATCCGGAGCAATCCGATTCGCGCCGCGAACAGGAAGTCACACGTGTGACTTGGAATTTCGCAAATCAAGTCACACAGTTCCGGGTGTGTTCCGCTGGCTTGAGACGTAAGGCTTTGAAAGCCTTGGTGAGCCGACCGGGGCTCGAACCCGGGACCTACTGATTAAAAGTCAGTTGCTCTACCAGCTGAGCTATCGGCTCTGACCCTCTCGGGAGAGGCGCGGAAACTATAGTCGGCCCCTGCGCGGGTCAAGCGCCGCGGCGCCACAGGCGCAGCAGGCCTCCCGACGCCATTCTCTCGCCCGATTCAACGCGGTACACTGAGCCCATGATTACACGCGCGCTATCCCTGTGTCTGGCTGTCCCCGCTCTTCTGGCGGCGGCCGGTTGCGCGGGCGGCGCCGGGAACGGCATGGACGCCATGGTCACCGATACGCGCGAGGCCGGGGCTGACGCCATCGGCCTGCCGCGCGAGCGGCCGGGGCGGATCCGGGTGGATGATGGCGACGACACCGTGCCCACCCCCTATGGCGGCGCGGGGGCACGCCGGACGTGCTCCAACACCGCGCGCGACATCGCCCGCCTGACTGTCGTTCTGGGACCGGACCGCGAAGCGCCGCCGCCCGAAACCGGCGAGGAGACCGGCGAAGACGACCCCACCATGATGGAGCGTGGCCGGGATCTGGCCGCCGATGCGCCCGATCTCGCCCGCGACCAGTACCGCTCGCTCATCGTCGGGCTGAACCCGATCCGGCCGGTGGTGCGCTTTGTCGGCGGCGCCGCTGAAATCGAACGTGCGGCCCGCACCGAGCACGAGCTGGCCCTCAAACGCCGCGCTTTCCTGCGCGGCCTGCACGCGGGCTTCGGCTGCCAGCCGCGCTATCTGCAACGCGCCTTCGAGGCCTATGGGCTGATCGAGGCGGATTGAGCCCTTTACGCCACCGCGCGCAGCGCCGGGCTTGCATCGAAGGCGGCGCGCCATAGGCTCGGCTCTCCCTGCCCGCCCGGAGCGTCCATGAGCCATTTCACCCATCTTGAGTGTTCCATGACCGGCGCGCGCCTCGCCGCCGACCGGGCCCATAATCTCTCACCCGAGGGCTGGCCGCTGCTGGCGCGCTATGATCTGGCGGCGCTGAAGCGCACCGCGGACCGCGACGCCATCGCCGCGCGCGCCGCTCATACCCATCCGGGTTTCTGGAAATGGCGCGAGCTTCTGCCCGTGGCCGATGACGCCCATGTCACCAGCCTGGGCGAGGTGGACACGCCCCTGATCGAAACGCCTGCCAGCGCCCGGGCGATCGGGCTCAAAGGCCCGCTTCTGATCAAGGATGAGGGCCGCCTGCCCACGGGCAGTTTCAAGGCGCGCGGGCTGGCGCTGGCGGTGTCCATGGCGCGACAGTTCGGGATCAGGGCCATGGCCATGCCCACCAATGGCAATGCCGGCGCGGCGCTGTCGGCCTATGGCGCGCGGGCGGGGATGGAGACCTGGTCCTTCTGCCCGGCCGACACGCCCGAAGTAAACCTGCGCGAGATCGCCGCCCAGGGCGGGCATGTCTACCGCGTCAACGGCCTGATCCATCAGTGCGGGGCGCTGGTGGGCGCCCTCAAAGAGGAGATGGGCTGGTTTGACGTCTCCACGCTGAAAGAGCCCTACCGGATCGAGGGCAAGAAGACGATGGGGATCGAGCTCGCGTGGCAGCTGGGCTGGACCCTGCCTGACGCGATCTTCTACCCCACCGGCGGCGGCACCGGCCTGATCGGTATGTGGAAGGCGTTCGACGAAATGGAGGCGCTGGGCTGGATCGGGCCGGAGCGCCCGAAAATGTTCGCCGTCCAGGCCGATGGCTGCGCCCCCATCGTCAAGGCCTTCGTGGCGGGCGAGGAGCATGCGCCCGAATGGCTGGATGCTTCCACCAGTGCCGCCGGTATCCGCGTGCCCAAGGCGATTGGCGATTTCCTGATCCTGCGGGCCGTGCGCGCCAGCGGCGCGGCGGCGCTGGCGGTGAGCGAGGCCGAGATTGAAGCGGCGCGCGCTCTGTGCGGGCGCGCGGACGGGCTGCTGCTCTGCCCGGAAGGCGCGGCGACGCTCGCCGCCGCACGCAATGCCCGCGCCGCCGGGCTGATCGAAGCGGATGCGCGCTGTGTGCTGTTCAATTGCGGCTCGGGCCTGAAATACGCCCTGCCCGACCGCGCGCGTGATCTTGACCGGACGAAGCCGGTGACGCGGGCGATGCTGGAGGGTTAGTCCGCCAGCGCCTGCGCCGCGGCCGCAAACGCCCGCCCGCGTGCGCCGAACACGGTGAACTGGCGCCCGCGCGGCGCAGCCGGAGAGAGCAGAACGACCCCGGCGGTCAGGGACGCGGCGGCGCGCGCCACGGCCCTATCGAAATCGGTCTCATAGGCGCACACGGACGCATGGCGCCCGCCCGCCAGCGCCGCGATGATGCGCGGGCCGTTTTCGGGGATGGTGATGATGGCGCGGATGCGGTCATGGCGCTCCAGCGCGGCGGCCAGCGCCTCATAATCCTGCTCACGCTCCTCCCCGCCCAGGATCAGCGCCACATCCTCTCCGGGGAAGGCGTCCAGCGCCAGAACCAGCGCTTCGGGCGTGGTGGCGAGCGAGTCATCGACGAACCGCACCTCGCCCTTCACCGCCACGGTCTGCAGCCGGTGGGGCAGGCCATGGAAGTCTGACAGGCTGTCGAACGCCGCGCGCGCATCCAGCCCCATATCCGCGATCACCGTCAGCCCGGCGCAGGCATTGAGCGCATTGTGCGGTCCCGGCACGCTGGGGATCGGCCCCCAGACCTCGCCCCTGCCATGCACCACGCCGCCGGGCGCATGGAAGGTTTCGGGCGTGTTGTACCAGAGCGTATTGGGCCGATGGGCGAACAGGCTGGCCAGGCGGTCATCGCCCGCGTTCAGCACGGCGCGTGTGTTGGGATCCAGGCTGACCAGGCGCGCCTTGTCGCGCTGATACGCCTCCAGCGAGCGGTGCCAGGGGATGTGCTCGCGCATCAGATTGACCATCACGCCATAGTCCGGCCCGTGAAGCAGATCCGCGCACTGATAGCTGGAGAGCTCCGCCACCACCGTGCTCGCGCCCGGCGGCGTTTCGATCACCGGCTCGCCGATATTGCCCGCCAGCACCGCGTCCTCCCCCAGCGCGCGCAGCATATGGTGCAGGAGCGCCGAGCTGGTGGATTTGCCCTTGGTGCCGGTAATCCCGATCACGCGCTGGCTGGCCGGTTTGCGCTCGAACCAGAGATTGGTCTGGCTGGTCAGGCGCGCGCCTGCGCGCAGCGCCGCTGACAGGCGCGGATCATACAGCGACACGCCGGGGCTTTTGACGATCAGCACGCGGCCGCCCGCTTGCACGGCGGCCTCCAGCGCGTCCTCGTCAAGATAGGCGACGCCGGCGGGCAGATCCTCGGGCCGCGTGCGGTCGATCACCCCCAGCCTCACGCCCGGCGCCTCAGCGAGGGCCAGCGCCAGCACGGCGCGGCCTTCCTTGCCATAGCCCCAGATCAGGAGCCTGTCGTAATCGGCAAACCGCCCGGCCCGCATGCGCGCAAATCCTGTTTCAACCCGCATCAAGGCAAGCGTGTTTCGCCCGCACGCGCAAGCGGGCTGCGCCGGTCAGCCAGCGTCGCCGGATTCGGGTGCAGGCTCGGGCTGGGGCTCAGGCTCAGGCTCAGGCTGGGGCTCCGGCGCAGGCGCCATGGCGGCGCCCTGACCCAGACTGCTTTCCAGCGCCGCGAAGAAAGTGCGCAGGCGCGCCGCGTTGGCGCCGAGATCGGACATGCCCACACGCGACACCGAACGCGCATCCACACGCGATCCGCCATCGTCCAGCGGCGTGACGCGCACCACCACATCGTCGATGAAGCCGAACCAGAAGGTCACGTCCTGGGCTTCGAACATCATCGCGCCCTCCGACGCGGTGGAGATGCGCCAGCCCAGATCACGCGCCGCAGAGTGGGCCGCCCGGTAGGCCAGCGCCGGCTCGGCCGTGGTGATCAGGGGCGCAATGTCGGGATAGGCCTCGGCCTGGACCTGCGGCAGCGGGCGCTGCGAGCGCGGGTCGGTCTTGGAATGATAGTCCACTGAATTGGCGTTGGCGCCGCGGCGCTCGATCAACGCGCCAGTGAACTGGGGCGGGGTCTCGAAATCGGTCGTGATGTCATGGATGGGCGGGATCGCCGCGCGGTCACCGGATGCGCTGGACACCAGCGCCAGAGGCGCAGCGCCGACGATCAACGCCAAAACGCCCGCAACATACCCCCCGGCGCCCGGCGCATTGGCGCGCCCGAATATGAGGCGGAAGCCGACGGCCACGATCAGCGCCAGCAGGCCCAGCACGGCGGTCACCGGCAGGATGAACCCGCCGCCGATGGCGCCGGGCAGACCCAGCCAGTTCAGCGCGTTGAAGCCCGCCAGCCCCAACACATGCCGGAAGCCGTCAATGGGCGCCCAGAAGCCGAACTTGCCGCCGAACGCCGCAACAACGAACCAGAGCGGCGTTGCGATCGCGGCGAACGCGGCCAGGCCCACAATCAGATGCCGAATGGTGCGCAGGATAGTCATCATGGCGGTCGCCCCCTTTATCCAGCGTGTGCAGTATACGCCCTGGCGGCGCGCTCATACAGATATTCACGGATACAGCCGCGTCACACGCCAGGGCGTGTCCTCCAGGTCACGCTCGAACACCATGCGGTCATGCAGGCGGAAGGCGCGGTCGCGCCAGAATTCGATGCGCACCGGAACCACGCGGTAGCCGGTCCAGAACTCCGGCCGGGGAATGTCACCGATATGGAATTTGGCCGCATGGGAAGCGACGGCTGTCTCCAGCGCAAAGCGGCTCTCCAGCGGGCGGGACTGCTGGCTCGCCCAGGCGCCGATACGGCTGTCGCGCGCCCGGCTGGCGAAATAGGCGTCGGCCTCGGCGTCGCTGACCCGCTCCACCGCGCCGCGCACCCGCACCTGACGGCGCAGGGATTTCCAGTGGAAGCACAGCGCCGCCTTGCTGTTGGCCTCCAGCTGCAAGCCCTTGGCGCTTTGGGTATTGGTGTAGAAGGTGAAGCCGCGCGCATCCACATCCTTCAAAAGCACCATGCGCACATCGGGCAGGCCGTCGGCGTCCGCCGTGCCCAGCGCCATGGCGTTGGGATCATTGGGCTCGCGCTTGCGCGCCTGTTCCAGCCAGTCGCCAAACAACGCCACAGGGTCCTCGCGCGTGAAAATGTCCTCCGGCGCCGCGTCGGCCTCGCGGGCATAGTCGGCGTCGCTCGGACTGGGCGGGATGGCGTCGCGGCCGCTCATGGGCGCTCCTGGGCTGTTGCGTCACGCTGACTTAGCGCGTGTGGGTTTGCGGTCAACCGTTTGACAACCAGTCGGGCGCTAGCGTGCGCCGATGAACGCGACGCGCCAGGCCGTTGAGGCCGCCTATCATATCCTGGACCTGCCGCCCGGCGCTGACTTCGGTGACGTGCGCACCCGTTTTCGTGCGCGTGTAAAGAGCGTCCATCCTGACATCGCGGCGCCGACGCCCGAAACGCTGGCTGATCTGCAGCGCCTGCTCAGCGCCTATGACACGCTGCGCGGCACGGCCCCGCGCCGCCATGAGCTGATCGTCTCGCCCGAGATCGCCCGCCGGGGCGGCGTGCGCACGGTGCGCATCGAGCAGCAAGACGTGCTGGTGCGCCTGCCCGCCGGCGCGCAGAGCGGCCTGGTGCTGACCCCGGTCGGCGATCCGCGCTGGCGCATCCATGTCCAGGTCGATGAGACCGTTCCGTCAGACGCGGCGGACGCCGGCGCCGACGCGCGCAGCGAAGCCCAGGAGCTGGCCGAGGACGCCGCCGGCGTCCTGCGCGCCTTCTGCGACCGCTTTGTCAGTGCCTCGCCATCCGCCCGCCTGGCCCGCTGGGCGCGCACCGGGGCGGCGTGACGCCTGACCAAGGCGCGCTTATGGTGAGCCGCTGCGCTTTCCCCAATCTGAGTCCCGCCCCATGTCCCACAACACCTTCGGCCACCTTTTCCGCATCACCACCTGGGGCGAAAGCCACGGGCCGGCTCTGGGCTGCGTGGTGGACGGCTGTCCGGCGGGGATCGCGCTGACCGAGGCGGACATCCAGCCCTGGCTGGACCAGCGCCGCCCCGGCCAGTCGCGCCATGTCACCCAGCGGCGCGAACCCGATCAGGTGCGCATATTGTCGGGCGTGTTCCAGGACGAGCGCATGGCGCAGCAGCTGACCACCGGTGCGCCCATCGCGCTTCAGATCGATAATGTGGATCAGCGCTCCAAGGATTATTCCGATATTCGCGACGCCTGGCGGCCGGGCCATGCCGACTACACCTATGACGCCAAGTACGGCGTGCGCGATTATCGCGGCGGGGGGCGGTCCTCGGCGCGCGAAACGGCGGCGCGGGTGGCGGGCGGCGCAGTGGCCCGCAAGGTGCTGGGCGACGGCGTGACCTTACGCGGCGCGCTGGTGCAGATCGGCCCGCGCGCCATTGACCGGTCCCGCTGGGACTGGGACGAGGTCGCGCGCAATGACTTCTTCTGCCCCGACGCGGACACCGCCGCCCTTTGGGCTGGCGACATGGACGCAATCCGCCGCGCCGGCAGTTCGGTTGGCGCGCTGGTGGAGGTGGTCGTCAGCGGCGTCCCGGCAGGCTGGGGCGCGCCGGTCTATGGCAAGCTCGATCAGGATATGGCCAGCGCCATGATGTCGATCAACGCCGCCAAGGGTGTGGAGATCGGCGCCGGCATGGCGGCGGCGGGCCTGCGCGGTGAGGACGCCGCCGATGAAATGCGCCTCGGCCCCGGCGGCCAGCCTGTCTTCACCTCGAACTTCAACGGCGGCGTGCTGGGCGGCATCTCCACGGGTCAGGATCTGGTGATCCGCGTGGCGATCAAGCCGACCAGCTCGATCCGGATCGAGCGGCGTACGCTGACCAGGGACCTCGAAGAGACCACCATCGCCACGCAAGGGCGCCATGACCCGTGCGTGGGCATTCGCGCCGTGCCGGTGGCCGAGGCCATGGCCGCCCTGGTGCTGGCCGATCACAAGCTTCGCGCGCAGGCCTGTCAGGGCTGAGGCGCCCCGCCCCCTGCGGCCCGGCTTTCAAACACCGTCTCACAAGAAAAACGGCCGGACCCGTGACAGGTCCGGCCGCTCTTTACCCCATGCCCCAAGGGCGTCCTGACCGGACGGTCCTAGAAGCGGTAGCGGGCTTCCACGCCATAGGCGGCGCCGCGGCGCAGCGTGCCGAAGAAGGCGCGCGGCGCACCGCGGGCGGCGTCGGCCGGCGCGGTGTTGGGCGAGAAGCCGGCGCTGAGATAGGGGGTCTGCAGCCAGCGGGTCGCCATCACGATGGAGTCTTCGTCCAGCATGTTGCGGCCATAGGCCATGATCGTCCAGGTATCGCTCTCGATCCCGATCTGGGCGCCGAGGATGGAGGCTGACCCCGTTTCGGCCAGATTGTGAACCTGCACGTATTTCGACGACTCATAGGTGTAGTCGCCGCGTGCGAACCATTCCAGGCGGCCGTTCTGGCCGAAGGGCGCGCGCAGTTCGCCATTGACCGACAACTGGTGTTCGGAGGTCAGCGGAATGCGGTTGCCCGCGATAGAGCAATTGCCGGTCTGGCCGAAGAACTGCGTCCCCGTGCCCGGCGCCGTCGCATTGCCCGCGATCACGCCGCCGCCCGAGGTCAGCTCCCACTGCGCATCGTCGCACCCTTCGGTGAACTCCGGCTGGGTCCAGGCATAGGTCGCGCCCACAGACAGCATGTCGGTGAGCTGCTGGCGGTATTCCAGCTCAAGGCCGAGGATCTCCGCCGCGCCCTGGTTGGTGGCCACCGAGTTGATTGCGCCGGCCGGGTTCGACACCGCCGTGGTCAGCTGCACGTCGGTCGCCTCGATGAAGTAGGCTGACGCGGCGAAATAGCCCGCGCCGCCGAACAGGGACCGCTTGACGCCGACTTCAAAATTCTCTGACGTCTCCTGATCATAGATCGGGTTGCCGGTGGTCTCGCCGATCTGGCCGTTCTGGCCGCCCGGTTTCACGCCGCGGGCATAGACCGCAAACAACGTGGTTTCGGGACTGACCGACCAGTTCAGCGTCAGGCGCGGGGTGAAGTTGGAGAAGGTGTCGGACCGGTTGAACGGGGTCGCCGTGCTGATCCCGTCCAGCGTGGTCTTTTCTTCCTCGGCGTGCCGGCCTTCAAACGTGACCGTCAGATTGTCGGTGACGTCGTATTCGATCAGGCCGAAGAACGCCGTGTTGGTGGTGGTCAGCTGGTTGGACGCATTGCCCGACGGATTGGAGAAGGTGATCGAGAACCCGTCATTGACCTGGTCATAGTAATACGCGCCGACCATCCAGCGCAGACGCTCGTTCACCGGCGACGCCAGGCGCGCCTCGAACGAATAGTCTTCGACCAGATTGCGGGTGGTGTTGGCGAAGAACGCGCCCGTATCAGCCATGCCCACCGGCTGAAGGACAAAGTTGATGGAGCTGTGGTCGGAGTCCGAACCGAAGCGGCGCTCTTCATCACGATAGGCGCCGGACACGGTCAGGACATAGCCCGAGCCGCCCATGTCCCAGTTCATGATGCCGGACATCAGAATGGTATTGTTGCTGATGCCGTCAAAGGCCGTGCCGTCCGCCGTCGAGTAGAGCTGGAACGGCAGGAAGGGATTGAGCGCGTTGGCCGGCACGCCCGGCACGATGGCCGGCTGGCCCGGAAGGGCGGGACCGGTGTTCAGCGCGACCTGGCCGGGCTGGATCACGCCGCAGAAATACTGGTTGTTGTTCGTGCTTCCCGAGCGGGACCAGTAATTCAGCGAGCGGTAACCCGGCGAGCAGTTATTGCTGGCGGCCGGCTGCAGGAAGAGCGGCAGCGTGCCGTCGCGCGATTCCGAGTACTGGGCGCGCAGGCGGAAGTCGAAATGGTCGGTCGGATTGAGGTCCACCACGGCGGAGAACGATGTCGTGGACTGGGAGCCTACGGTGTCGCCGGTGACCTGATTGGTCCACTCGCCGTCGTAATTGTAGTCGCGCATCGACAGGCGGAATCCGGCGCGGTCGCCCATGGGGCCGGAGATGCCGGCCGACACCTCGTGCTCGCCGTAAGTGCCGCCGCGAGCGCGCAGCTGGCCCTCAAACTCGTCCGTGGCGCCGCGCGTGATGAAGTTGATCGCGCCCGCATAGGTGTTGCGTCCGTAAAGCGCGCTTTGCGGACCGCGGATCACCTCGACCCGGGCCAGATCATTGGTGTCAAGATTCTGGATCGAGCCGGGATAATAGACGCCGTCGATGAAGTAGGCGGTGCCTGATTCCACGCCGAACTGGACGCCGGCGAGCACGTTGGCCTGGCCGCGGATCACCGGGCGCTCCGACGTGCGCCCGAAGGCGGCCGAGAAGGACAGGCCGGGCGTGAAGCGCGCCACATCGTCCACCGACTGCAGGCCGAGATCGAGAATATCCTCCTGGCCGAACGCGGTGACCGCGACCGGTGCATCCAGAATGGTTTCTTCACGCAGACGCGCCGTCACGGTGATGACGTCGCGCGCTTGCGGCTGGGCGCCCTCTTCCTGGGCTGAGGCGGCGGGTATGGCCGCCAGGCTGGTCGCGGCGATCGCGGCGGCCGTAGTCAACAGGATGTGCTTTTTCACGCTCTAGTCTCCCCTTGCGCGGCTTTTTCAGCCTTGTGAGTCGTGGTCCTGGCCAGCGCGACTCGGGCGCGGACGCAGGTCTGTTTTAATTGATATACCATTTCATTCTGTCAGACCGCTGTCATGTTGCGCTTGTCCGAACAAATGCGGGCCAGTGTTGCATTTCAGTGACAAACCCGGCCGCGCGTAAAGCGGCCGGGTTGAGGCGTGGTCGAGGCGGGATCAGTTGCGCTCCGGCGCTGTAACCACACCGGCGGCGATGTCGCGATAGTAAGTCCAGCTTGTCACATTGGGCCGGTCATCATCGAGCGCCGGCGGCTCGGTATATTCGGGATAGTGGCGGGCGATTTCGTCCCGGAAGAACTCCGGCAGCTCGTCCCAGCTGTCCAGCTTGGTGCCGGCGGTGTGGAAATAGATCAGCCCGTCGCGTCCGCGCATTTCCATCCAGGGCAGCCAGTCGGACATGCGCACCCAGCCCACCTCCACATCGGCGGTGGTCGTTTCCGGGTCGGTGATGTCATCGACGCGGCCGAAGAAATTGAACATCTCGGTGGCGTGATAGGTCCCGCCAATCTCGGCCTGGAACTCGCTGGCGAGCGGGTTGGAATAGAAGAGCGGCACGGTGGTGGTCTGCCAGAAATCATTGCCCATGGACGATCCGCGCCACTGGGCCGGGCCATTGGGTCCGTTCGGGAAGCTGCCGCGCGAATTGACCGGATCATTGGCCACGTGCAGCACGTCCACCGTCTCCCCGGTCCAGGGATTGTCCCAGGTGGACAGGATCTCGTTGGTGTCCGGATCGAGATAGAGCAGAAGCTCGCGCGACACGAGCCGGTAGCCGGTCCCGTGCTCGGGATGCTCCACCGTCACGCAGGCGCGCACATTCATGCCCTCAACGCGGAACAGGCGGCGGTCCGGCTCACCGGCCCGGCGCGAGAACGCGTAGCCATGCCAGTAGAACGTGATCGGCTCGCCATCCACCGTGGAGCAGCCGATCTTGCGGTTCATGGTGATGACGTCGTCGGGATTGTCGAAGCTGAGGCGCTCCTGGGCGCAGGCCGCAGCCGCCGTGACGGCGCTCAGGCCCAGCGCAGCAATCAGGGTTCTCATGATATGTCTCCTCCGCACGGAGCCGGTGAGGTCCGGCTCTCGAAATGGTATATCATTTCGAAACGGGCGGAGGATCAAGCGTTATTGTGTGGGCGTCACCGCGTGTGGCATGCGGGTGAGCAGTGAGCGCACCCGTCGATCTCCCATGCGGGATACAGCTGCCGCGCCCGGTTCACTGCGCCGTGACAGCTCGCATGCCAGCCCAGATCAATCTGGTTCGCCGGGGCCGGCAGGTAGGAACACGATGTGGCGTGAACCTCACGTTCACCTTTGCTTTGAGCGTTTCTGTTGAGGACATAGTTGGGCATGTTCAATCTCCGTATATAAATGGACAAAATACAACCTTTGATTCTACCTCCAGTGTCAATCACCGGAAATCCCGGCTGGCGGGGATGATGCTCTCCGCTTCAGATGCGGCGAATTTGCGCTTGGGGCGCTCGCGGGCATCAGCGCCGGGACGGGCCACCTCGTCGGCGCGGGCCAGTGCGCTCTGGAATCCGCCCGCCTCATCGCCTTGCGTCAGCGCGTCCAGCGCCTCGCTCCAGTCGCGCGCCTGGGCGGCGACCAGATGGATCACATCGCCCTCGCGCTGCAGCTCGCCGGTCACGCCCAGGAGCTTCGCCCCGATCACCGCCCGGCGAAAGCGCGCGAAGACATGGGGCCAGATGATCACATTGGCCGTGCCCGTCTCGTCCTCCAGCGTGGCGAAGATCACCCCCTTGGCCGAGCCGGGGCGCTGGCGCACCAGCACCAGACCGGCCACCCCGGTGCGCGCGCCGGGGCGCAGGCGCGAGAGTTCGGCGCAGGGCTGATAGCCCAGACTGTGAAAATGCCCGCGCAGGAAGGCCATGGGGTGGCCTTTGAGCGACAAGGACAGGCTCGCATAATCCTGCACCACGTCTTCAGATGCTTTGAGCATCGGCAGGGCGGCGCCGGAATAGTCGGCCACCGCCCCCTCGCCCCCCGCAGCCGCGAAGAGCGGCAGGTCGGGACCGGCCACCGCCCGCGCGCGCCAGCCCGCCGCCCGGCGTGTCTCGCCCAGCGAGGCGAAGGCGTCAGCGCGCGCCAGCACATCCAGCACCCCGCGCCCCAGCCCGGCGCGCCGGGCGGCGTCCTCGATGCTGACAAATACGCCACGTTCCCGCGCCGCGATCAGGCGCGCGGCTGCGCTTTCGGCCAGGCCCTTGATCTGGCGCAGCCCCAGCCGCACCGCCCGCCGGGCGCCGCCCTCAGGGGTCGCGCGCGGCCCCTCCCCCGATGCCAGCGTCTCCAGCGTGCTGTCCCAGTGCGAGGCGTTCACGTCGGGCGCGCGCACCATCACCCCATGCTGGCGCGCATCGCGCACCAGCTGGGCCGGGGCGTAGAAGCCCAGCGGCTGGGCGTTCAGCATGGCGGCCAGAAACACATCCGGGTAATGGCGCTTGAGCCAGCACGAGACATAGACGATCAGCGCAAAGCTCGCCGCATGGCTTTCGGGAAAGCCATACTCGCCAAACCCCTCCAGCTGGCGGAAGCAGCGCTCGGCGAAATCGGGCTCATAGCCCTTGGCGATCATGCCCGCGACCAGCTTCTCGCCCATCTCCTGAATCGTTCCGGCCCGGCGGAACGCGGCCATGGAGCGGCGCAGCCGGTCGGCCTCGGACGGGGTGAACCCCGCCGCCACAATGGCGATCTTCATCGCCTGCTCCTGGAACAGGGGCACGCCCAGCGTCTTGCCCAGCACCGCGCGCAGCGCCTCGGAGGGGTAGTTCACCGCCTCGCGCCCCTCGCGCCGGCGTAGATAGGGATGGACCATATCGCCCTGGATCGGACCGGGGCGCACGATGGCCACCTCGATCACCAGATCATAGAAGCAGCGCGGCTTCAGGCGCGGCAGCATGCTCATCTGCGCCCGGCTTTCGATCTGGAAAACCCCCACCGTGTCGGCCTTGCAGATCATGTCGTAGACAACCGGGTCCTCAGCCGGGATGTCCTGCACCTGCATGGGCCGGCCATAGGCGTCTGCGATCATGGCCAGCGCGCGCGACACACAGCTCAGCATGCCCAGCCCCAGCACATCCACCTTCATCAGGCCCAGCGCGTCGATATCCTCCTTGTCCCATTCGATCGCCGTGCGCTCGGGCATGGCGGCCTTGCGCACCGGAACCATCTCGTCCAGCCGGTCCAGCGTCATCACGAACCCGCCGGGATGCTGGGACAGGTGACGGGGAAAGCCCTGCAGGGCGCGGGCCGCCGCCAGCGTGCGGCGCAGGGCCGGCGCATCGGGGTCCAGGCCCAGCTCATCGCGGATCGTCTGCGGCGACACCGGGTCGCGCCAGCCCCACACCGCCTTGGACAGGGCGGAGATCACATCGCCGGACAGGCCGAACACCTTGCCCGCCTCGCGCAGCGCGCCGCGCGGGCGGTAGCAATGGACCACCGCCGTCATGGCCGCACGCCGGCGGCCATATTTCTCATAGACGTACTGGATCACCTCCTCGCGCCGCTCATGCTCGAAATCCACATCGATATCAGGCGGTTCGCCCCGCTCGGCCGAGATGAAACGCTCGAACAGAAGATCAATCCGCGCCGGATCCACCTCGGTCACGCCGATGGCGTAGCACACAGCCGAATTGGCCGCCGAGCCGCGCCCCTGACACAGAATGCCCCTCGAGCGGGCGAACCGCACCAGATCCTCCACGGTCAGGAAATAGCTGGCGTAATCGAGCGATGCGATCAGCTCCAGCTCATGCTCGAGCGCTTTTTGAACCGCCTCTGGCGCCCCGGCGGGCCAGCGCCGCGCCGCGCCCTCGCGTGTCAGCCGGCGCAGCGTCTCCATGGGCGTCTCGCCCGCCCCGATCGTCTCGTCAGGATAGGCATAGACCAGCTGGTCGAGGGAGAAGGTCACCGTGCGCGCCAGCTGCGCCGTGCGCGTCACAGCCTCGGGATAATCGGCGAACAGGCGCGCCATCTCGGCGGCGTCTTTGAGATGGCGTTCGGCATTGGCTTCCAGGCGCCGGCCCGCCGCATCGATGCGCACATGCTCGCGAATGCAGGTGAGCACGTCCTGCAGCGCCCGGCGTTCGGGCGCGTGGTAGAGCGCATCGCTGCTGGCGAGGGTCTGTACGCCCCAGGCCCGGGCCAGCGCCGCCAGACCATGCAGGCGCGCCCCGTCGCGGCCATCAAAGCGGCGCACCAGCGCCAGATGCACCGGCGAGACCGCGCGCGCCAGCACGGTTTCCGCCTGGGCGCGCCAGTCCTCATCCGCCTCGGGCGGGGGCATGAGGATCAGGATCTGCTCATCGCCCAGCGCCTGCGCCATGGCGGGCAGATCAATGTGCGGCGCGCCGGGTTCGCCGGTCTCATGGGCGTCCGACAAAGCCCGGCACAGCCGGCCATAGGCGGCGCGGGTGCGCGGAATGCACGCCAGCTCCACCCCTGTTTCAGCCACCAGACGCGCGGCGGTGAGCACGTGCACGCCCTGCTCGCGCCCGGCCAGAAAGGCGCGCACCGCGCCCGCCAGCGTGTTGCGGTCGGCCACCGCCACCGCCTCCAGCCCCAGGGCGGCCGCGGCTTCCACCATTTCGTGGGGATGGCTCGCCCCGCGCAGGAAGGAGAAATGGCTGGCCGCGCACAGCTCGGCGAAGCGCGCCATCACCCTGCCCCATGAACAAACCAGCCCGGCTGGCGCGTCTCGCGGCCATACAGGCCCTCGCGGTACAGCCAGAACCGGCGCCCCTCCCCGGTCTCGACGCGGAAATAATCGCGCGTGCGCGCCGCCACGCCGGGGGTGAGCCGCCACCATTCGGGCGCAATGCGCTCGGGCCCTTCAGCGCGCGCCACCGTATGGGCGACCCGGCGCCAGGTGAAGCGGCGCGGCGGCCCGTCGGGGATTTCCGCCACCGCCTCGGCGCGCTCGGGCGGATCCAGGATCAGCAGCGGGCGGCGCTCGGGGCGGCGCGGCCAGCTCGCGGGCGCCGCCGCGCCGGACCGCCACTGCCCGGCGCGCTCGGGCGCATGGCTGTCGACGACTTGCGCACACGCCGCCGCCCCGGCGCCCAGCCGGGCGTCCAGCCGGTCCATCAGCCGCGCCGCCGCCACACGCTCCGCGCCCGCATCGGGATCGAGGCTGGTCTGGCCGGCGTCCAGCGGACGGGTCAGCAGGGCGGCGGCCTCCACCAGATCCACGCCGAACCCGGCGTCGAGGCCGGCGCGCTCCAGCCGGTGACGCATCAGGCGGATCAGGTGGGCGCTGTCGTGCACCGGCGCGGCGGCGGCCAGCATCATCTCGCCCATCCCGCCATCAGCCCGGTAGAGCGTCAGGCGCACGCGCCGGGCGCCCAGACCCTCGCGCTCCAGCAGGACGCACAGGCGCGTCAGGGCATGGGCGAACGCCTCGCCCACGCTGCCCAGCGTGATCAGCGGCTCGGCGAAGCGCACCCGCGCGCGCAGGGACGGCGCGGGGCGCAGCGGCGAGAGCGTCTCGCGCACCCCGCACAGCGCCTGATCCAGCCGCCGCGCCAGCTCCGGCCCGAAGCGCCGCACCAGCGCCCGGCGCGGCAGACCCATCAGGGCGCCCGCCGTGCTCAGCCCGAACCGGCGCAGCGCGGCGCACATCTCCGGCGTCAGGCGCAAAGCCTCCACCGGCAGGGGCGCCAGCGCGCCATGGGCGTCCTCCGCCGCGCACCAGCCACGCTGCCCGGTATCGCCATAACGCGCCAAAGCCCAGGCCAGGCCCAGCGTCGGCGCGGCGGCGGCGCGGGCGGTGAAGCCCAGCGCGCGCACATCCCGGATAAGCCCGTCCAGCAGGCGGTCCTCCCCGCCGAACACGCGCGCGCAGCCGGTAACGTCCATCAGCACGCCCGACAGAGGCGCCGCCGCGCCCGGATCAGGCGCCGTCCAGGGCGAGACCCGCCCGCACCAGCGCGCCAGATCCTCCAGCGCCGCCCGGTCGCCGTCAGGATCGGCCGGGCTCACGCGCAGCGCGGGGACCAGCGCACGCGCATCGGCCACGCGCATGGACATCGCCAGCCCGGCGCGCGCCGCCGCCGGACACACGGCATAGAGACGCTCGCCGCCCGCGCCCGGCGCGATGAGGGCGAAGGGCCGGTTATTATCCGGCGGCCCGGCGCGGCGGGCGCGCTCCACCGGCCAGTCCGGCAGGCTCAGGGCTGCATAGCGCATGATCGCTCCATTCCAGATCAAACCGGCCCGGCGGGCCGCCGCGCTGACGTTCCAGCACCGCGCGCACGCGCAGGGCGCCGAGCCCCGCCAGCCCCCCTGCACCGCGCCACGGCGCAGCCGGGCCCGGCGCAGCCGCGATGCGCCAGCGCGTCAGCCCCGCGCTCGTCCCCGATGCATCGTGGGAGGCCAGCGCCAGCACGCAGCTGCCCGCCGCCGCCGCGCGCGCCTGCAACCGGCGCGAGGCGGTAAGGTCATAGGCGCGCTGGGCGCCCGCCTCGCCGAAGACCAGCGCGCCGGCATTGAGCGCCTCCTCCATCGCCCACAGCGCGTCCGCCCCGGCGCGTGCGCGCACCAGCAAAAGCCGCGCAGGGTCCAGCCCGCACGCCGCCAGCCCGTCCGGGCACGGCGCCCCGAAATCAAGGCGCGGATCGCCCGCCCCGCGCACCCAGACCACCAGCCGGTCATCGGGCAGGCCGGCCAGCCAGCGCACGGCGAAGGCATAGGCCGCCGGCGCGTCGAAATAGCTGTCCGGGCGGATGTCATGCAGGCCTGCACGCGCCCGGAACGCCGCCAGAGCATCATCCTCGCCGGAAGGCACAGCCGCGCGCGGCGACAGGCGCGCCCGCGCCGCCACGCTGCGCCCGCCCGCCGTCTCCAGCGCCGCGATGCGCGCGCGCAGCGCCGTCAGACGCTCGGGCCGCGCGACGCAATCCATCTGTGCGGCGCCCGCCTGCGGCGCGCCGTCGTGACAATCCCTGCTCATGTCCTGCACTCTGCCGCCAGGCCCGGCCAGCCGCCGGGCGCCTGTCATGTTCTATTTTTGTTCTTCACCCGGGCAGAGTCAAGAACGCCCCCTCAGCGGTGGGGGGCGGCGCCAGATCGGTGATCGAAATGATGCGCCCGCGCGCGTCGTGGTTATAGGCGAAGTGAACCGCCGTCACCCCGCCGCCCGACACCTGCATGGCGCTCATCAGCTGGCGGAAGCTAAATCTGAACCACGAAAATAATATGATCTGGATCCATAAGCCGATTTATCCAAACCTGAACCAGGCAGGAGTTAGACAAAACATCCATACCTATGATATCAAGGGAATGACTGGTGCTAACAGATACTTTTCCAGTTGGCGTTTCCATTGGCCCCTCATAAGCCAGCACCATATTTCGGTTATTGATTGGCTTATTTGCATTCAATATTTCTATTGTTGTCTCGCCGTCAATATCAGGTAAAGTGGCCACAGATATGCAGATGTCATTTGCCTCATAAGATTTGGTCGAACTCCATTCGGCAAGCATGAAATTTTCATTACCTGGATCATAAAATAGAATGATCGCATTTGGTATAGGCACTCTGACTTTCACATTGACCTCATCGCTCTGGATATTGTTAAGGTTCTTGATTTTCGCGCCGCCTTATTTCTGCGCTTGCTCGCCCACCTTGTTGCCGACTACATCCGACGCATTGCAGATCGATGCGCGACGCATCCGACGCCCGCGTCGCCCGGCCCAGCCCGTCAGGCTGATAGCTCACCGTGCGCCCGCCCGGCGTGGTCTGGGAGATCATCGCCCCGTTGGGGTTGAAGGCGTAATCGGTCTGATAGCTGCGCCCGTCTATGGCCAGGGTCTCGCGCGTCAGACGGTCGGCATTGTCATAGACATAGCTCCACACCGTCCCGCCGCGCGAGGCCTGGGTCAGGTTGGAGTTGGCGTCATAGGAGAGCGACGCGCTGGCCGTGCCCGAGGGGTAGTTGATGGCGCTGACCCGGCCCAGAGTGTCATAGACATAATTGATGCGCGCCGCCGTGCTCAGCGACCCGCAGGCGGCCCCCGCCGCCTCGCCCCGCGACAGCGCGCTGGCCTCATTGGCGGCGTTGTATAGATAGAGCCCTCAAAAATAAATTATAAAGTTTATTTGTAATTTATTCAATCTACAACGACATATATATGCTATAAGCTATAAATCCGTAATCATTATTTATTCCCCTTTCATTTGCAAGGCGTTTAAATTCATGAGAATTTGCATTTATGCAGACGGCGGACAATAGCTCAAAAGAATCCAGCCCGCTGTCCTCAACTAAATTTGTCGCGCCCATATTCGAAATAAACTCTATCGCAGCGTAAAATTCAGGCAAGCTATCTATAAGTGAAAAATACTCGTCAGGTATCCCTGTGAGCCACCAAGGTCTGTCCAACTTTTCTTTTTGATAACGCTTAACCGCGGCTACGAATTTAGACTCTTTACCCACGTGGTCTTCGGATATTGGACCCTGCTCGTATTGTGTCATGACGACCGCTCCTAGCGCGTTGCCCCGCCGCTCCTTGGATTGAGCGCGCCTCATCTAAAGTTAACTCTATCGCATTAACCGGTACACCCGCGCGCTGTGCCGCCTCTACTCTACGGTGGTCAAGGGTTCTCATGACCCCGTCCTCATCGCGGAATATCCTGACAGGCTCAATATCTTGAGGATTTACGGTCCCCGTTCGCAGTTGGCGAGCTAACTCGTCCACTGATTGGGAGTTCCGGACTCCATCCGCGTTTGTCATTCGCTCGCTCATTCTTGATTGCGTGTACCGAAGCCCAGCCGGATCGACTAGTTGGGTGGGTCTGTTTGCTCGTTCGTATCCTGAAAGTGTATCAAAATTGGCACCTCTGAAGTGATTTAAGTATGGGTCGTAACGCTGCGCGATTTGTCGGCGCCGTGTGAGATCCGTTTCCGCATCAATTTCTCTTTTTGCTCGACGCTCCATCAAAGCTGCTGAAAGCGATTCCGCTAGGCCATAGGCTATTGGGCTTCGACCATCTCTATCTATCAAGTTCACCGGATCATTCGCCGTATAAGCATACCGGTTAAAGTAGGCTGGCCCGCCCGCGGCGAATCCGACCGGATCACTTGACAGGAACCGCCCGATCACCGGGTCGTAATAGCGCGCCTGCATGTAGACCAGGCCCGTGGCGGCGTCGGCGATGTGGCCGGTGCTTCGCAGCCGGTCGCGCAGCGATCATTCGACCCGGTGAGTCGAATGAAGGCGCAGAAGGCCCGGCAGGGCGATCGTCTGCCCGCCGGTCACCTGCTTCACCCGGCGTCCGTGGGCGTCATAGGTGAAGCTGCGCAAGGTCGTCCATATGCGAATACTCTATTTATCTAACTTTCGATCTTCTCGGTCCCCGGAGAAAATTTTCTCGGCCGCCTCCGCTCCTATGTCTGCCGCTATCAGCTCAAAGAAAAAATTATATACTTCAAAATTTGAGCGGGCAATTCTTCTCAACACAAGCTTTTGAACTGAAATTGGCAGTCTTCCCTTTATAGAAGCAAAAAACTTCTGGTATTCTCCATCTATAGATGAAATTTTTTCCTTAACTTCTCTTGCAAATTGCTCATCGAAAATGGCTTCATCATCTGTCATCTTCTTCCTCCGGGAAATATTCTGCTTCAACTTCATTGATCGCTCGTTGTGTGCACTCTCGCGCGCAACTCCGCAGTTCCTCCAGCCCCGAATTATGCCTCGATGGCCCTCCTTGCTCACCATATGCGCGTATACAGCTGTCCATGCACATCCGCCACACCCTTGCCTCGAACTCACCAATATCCTCGCCTGGGAAAGGCTCCACGCGTGGAATATCAGCTGTAAGACCAGATTGTGTCTGACTCTCATTAGTGCTGCTTGAGGAAAGCAAAGCCGCGCCTGCGCCGGCTGCAGTCGCCCCGAGCGCGCCTGCTTCCTTGGCTGTGGTGGGAGAAACAAGATTAAAAGCCCCCTCAGCACGCTGAGCCAGAGTTGAATTGCGCGCTAGCAGAGCGCCCCCATCCCGCCCCACCTCGCTTAAGAACTGCCGACCAGCCTCCCTGAAATTGCCGCCCGAACGAACCAGAAGTATGCCCGCCCGAATAGCTTTGCCCCAGGCCCTCCCATCCGGATCAACCATATTCACCGGGTCATTCGCCGTATAAGCATACCGGTTGAAGTAAGCTGGCCCGCCCGTCACAAACCCCACCGGGTCACTGCTCAGGAACCGCCCCACCACCGGGTCGTAGTATCGCGCCTGCATGTAGACCAGGCCCGTGGCCGCATCGGCGATATGCCCTGTGAACCCCTCATTGTCCGCATTGCCGGTGGGGGACTGGCGCGCCTCGCCGAACGGCGTGTGGTCTTCACGCCAGAGCACGGCGCCGGCGGCGCTGGTCGCGGCGGCGGGGCTGCCCAGGTGATCGGCGTGGGTCCATTCCACGTCGGACCCGCGCACCCGCGCGATGGCGCGGCCGCCCATCCGGATATAGTCCGTCGCGGTGCTGGTGGCAGCGTTGTCGCGGTAGAGGAGGGTTCCGGAGGCCGAGTAAACCGAGTAGATCGTCTGCCCGCCCACCACCTGCTTCACCCGGCGTCCGTGGGCGTCGTAGACGAAGCTGCCTGACGCCCCGCCCGAGATCGACACCGGGCGTTCGGCGCGGTCGCCGGGTCTTGCGCCTTGCGCAAGCCCATCATCCAAGAATGTTGAAGCTGATGGATCCGTTATTCGTGACATTGCCGCGGCTGTCATAGGCGTAGTTGCGCCAGACATTGCCGTCGCCCGTGTCGCGGTGGCGATGCAGCCGGTTGGACGCGTTGTACTGCATCTCCACCACGCGGCTGCCCAGCGTGCGGGTGGTGAGGTTGTTCTTGACCTATTAAATTCGTATCATTGGATAATATTTATTTGTATCGATGCTTAACTAGACGGTCGCATTGCTCAGGGGGAAGGCCGTAAATTCTAGCTTCGACCCACTCAAGTTCGGGGGTCCATGAGCGGGATGTTCGAAACTCGAGTAAAACAAGATATGCTTCAATTCTCCAAGCTTCCGATGCGGGCGCGAAGAGAATATATTTTACCCATATGCCATTAAGTTCCGTTTCAATTTCGCGTCTGATAATTTTGCCTGATTCTACCCAAGGATCAAAATTCTGCCCGTCAAGGGCATCGAACTCTGAAATCAGATCGTCTTGAAAAAATGCCGCGAGGAGCTTTTCTCCAGAAAGCATCATTTTCAATTCTCGACCGCACTGCTGGTCAAACTCCATCATATCAACCCTCAATAGCAGTTTATATCATCACGCAGGTTAGGCCTAGCGATCTAGTCTGGATCTTCAATACGTCTGTCTTCGTCTTCTGGAGCTGGAGTTCCGGCTGGATTGAGACCTTCGTTTTGTTGGTGTTTGCCCTCGCAATCGCGGCAACGACCAGTCTCAGTGGAATCCCCATGAGGTGTTCCACAGTTAGTGCAGCGATAGGGGCGCGATCTTCTACCTCGCGATTCGTTTATAATGGCTGGGCATGGCCCACTTAAACAAGCTGCCGCTGTCGTTGCTGCTGCGGTTGCTGCTTCTGCCGCGGCGCCGCCAATTGCCTCCACCTCCTCTGCAGTCACCGGAGAAACAAGGTTGAATGCCGCTTCTGCGCGCATGGCCAAGGTGACCGAGGCGTTCAATGAAGTAAGCGTTCCGGCTTCGCGCCCCACTTCGTTTACAAACTGACGTCCGGCTTCCCTGAAGCTCCCGCCTGAACGAACCAGAAGTATGCCCGCCCGGATCGCCTTACCCCACGCCCTGCCATCCGGATCAATATGGTTCACCGGATCATTCGCCGTATACGCATACCGGTTAAAATACGCCGGCCCCCCCGTCGCGAACCCCACCGGATCGCTCGACAGGAATCTCCCGATCAGCGGGTCGTAGTATCGCGCCTGCATATAGACCAGGCCCGTGGCCGCATCGGCGATATGCCCTGTGAACCCCTCATTATCCGCATTGCCGGCGGGGGCCTGGCGGGCCTCGCCGAACGGCGTGTGGTCTTCACGCCAGAGCACGGCGCCGGCGGCGCTGGTGGCGGCAGCCGGGCTGCCGAGATGGTCGGCGTGGGTCCATTCGACGTCGGACCCGCGCACCCGTGCGATCGCCCGAGTCCCCAAACGGATATAGTCCGTGGCCGTGCTGGTGGTGGCGTTGTCGCGATAGAGGAGCGTGCCGCCCGCCGAGTAGACCGAGTAGATGGTCTGCCCGCCCGTCACCTGCCTCACCCGTCGCCCGTGGGCGTCATAGACGAAGCTGCCCGACGCCGCGCCGGAGATGGACACCGGCCGCTCGGCGCGGTCATAGGTGAAGCTGATGGATCCGTTATTCGTCACATTGCCGCGGCTGTCATAGGCATGGTTGCGCCAGACATGGCCGTCGCCCGTGTCGCGGTGACGGTGGAGGCGGTTGGACGCGTTGTACTGCATCTCCACCACGCGGCTGCCCAGCGTGCGGGTGGTGAGGTTGCCCAGCGCGTCATAGGTGTAGGACCCCGAGCCCCAGGGGCCGGTGGCGGTGGTGAGGCGGCCAAGCTGGTCACCATGGTTTCCCATTGGGCGGGGTCGAAGACTGAGGCCAATAAAGCCGCCCTGCGCCGAATTTTATGAAGGATCTTCGACGTCTGGATAGAAGAGCGTTTTTGCAGCTTCCTTGCCAATGTCTGCGGCCGCCAACTCATAAATAAAGTTGTAGTTGTCATACGAATTTGACACAAATTTTCTAAATATAAGACGCCAAACATCTTTTGGCAATTTATCTTGATACTTTGTTAAAAGGTCATTATTTGATTTCTCAATTGCATTTAAGTCAATTTTAAGTTCCTCAAGCAATTCAATTTCAAATACTGATTCGTTTTCGGTATTGGTCATTTCATTCGTCCCGTGGCCAGTAGGCGTCGTCGTCAATATTGTCATACACGTCATCTATGCATTTATGAGTGCAACGCCCTATAAGGCTGTCCAAACTTCCCGCAGGGATTTCACCCCTGTTATATGCATCCACAATCAAATCTGTGCACAGATCCGTACAAATTCGAGTGACCCGAAGGCTGAAATCCCGAGGCGTTTCCCCTAAAATTGGCTCAACCGTCGGCGGTGGTACGGTAAGAGCACCTTCATTGAATACAGCATCTCGATCCCATATGCCACGGGCGCCTTCGACGACTGCCTGAACGGCACCTGCGACCGCTTCTCGGCACCCCTCGTTGACAGCGCAGAGCGTGGCTCCAGTTGCGATAGTGAAGCCCACAGCTGCGCCGACTGGGCAGGCCGGACCTGTCATGGCGCAACCCGCTGCAGCAGCCGGCGCTTGGGCTTGCTCCCCATCCGGATCCCAGTAGTTCACCGGATCATTCGCCGTATACGCATACCGGTTAAAATACGCCGGCCCCCCTTCCACAAACCCCACCGGATCGCTCGACAGGAACCGCCCCACCAGCGGGTCGTAGTATCGCGCCTGCATGTAGACGAGGCCTGTGGCCGCATCCGCGATATGCCCCGTGAACCCCTCATTGTCCGCATTGCCGGCGGGGGACTGGCGGGCCTCTCCGAACGGGGTGTGGTCTTCACGCCAGAGCACGGCGCCGGCGGCGCTGGTGGCCGCCGCCGGGCTGCCCAGATGATCGGCGTGGGTCCATTCCACATTGCTGCCGCGTACGCGCGCGATGGCGCGAGTCCCCAAGCGGATATAATCCGTCGCGGTGCTGGTGGCAGCGTTGTCGCGGTAGAGGAGCGTGCCGCCCGCCGAGTAGACCGAGTAGATCGTCTGCCCGCCCGTCACCTGCTTCACCCGGCGTCCGTGGGCGTCATAGACGAAGCTGCCAGACGCCCCGCCGGAGATCGAGACCGGGCGCTCGGCGCGGTCGTATGTGAAGCTGATGGCGCCGTTATTCGTCACATTGCCGCGGCTGTCATAGGCGTAGTTGCGCCAGACATGGCCGTCGCCCGTGTCGCGGTGGCGATGCAGCCGGTTGGACGCATTGTACTCCATCTCCACCACGCGGCTGCCCAGCGTGCGGGTGGTGATATTATTGAGCGCGTCATAGGTGTAGGCGCCCGAGCCCCAGGGGCCGGTGGCGGTGGTGAGGCGGCCGAGCCCGTCATAGCCGAACGTGCGGTACTGGCCAGACACAGCCAGGTCCGAGATCGATGTGATGCGTCCATTGGGGTCGCGGCCATAGACAAAGCTGATCGCCGTCGTCCCGCCGCCCGAGACCTGCATGGCGCTCATCAGCTGGCGCGCGTTATAGCTGGCCGTAAAGGCGTGACCATTGCCATAGCTCAGCGCCGTCAGCCCGCCCGAGGGGTGATAGGCCGCGTTCGAGGCATAGATGCGCTGGGCGTCAGACGCCCGCGTGGCCCGGCCCAGCCCGTCGGGCTGATAGCTCACCGTGCGCCCGCCCGGCGTGGTCTGGGAGACCAGCGCGCCATTGGGGTTGAAGGCGTAATCGGTCTGATAGCTGCGCCCGTCTATGGCGAGGGTCTCGCGCGTCAGACGGTCGGCATTGTCGTAGAGATAGGTCCACACCGTCCCGCCGCGCGAGGCCTGGGTGAGGTTGGCGTTGTTGTCATAGGACAGCGACGTGCTGGCCGTGCCCGAGGGGTAGTTGATGGCGCTGACCCGGCCGAGCGTGTCATAGACATAATTGATGCGCGCCGCCGTGGTCAGCGACCCGCAGGCCGCGCCCGCCGCCTCGCCCCGCGACAGCGCCGTGATCTCATTGGCGGCATTGTAGAGATACAGCGTGGCGCCGGCAGGCGTTATCTATACGGTTCTAATTCAGGGATAGATTGGCTCAATGTCAGCCCTTTGGCACCCAATACTCCTCTTTAGACACCCACGCGTTGAATCGAAATTCGCCACCAGATTTGGCTGCCTCGGCCAACATGGTCTCGATGATCCGCCCCATCTCAGAGATTTTCTCGGTCCAATTCAAGTGCGACAGTGATTCATGTATTTCATTTGAATTCAAAGTCAAATGTACATACGGAATTTCTAAATCTCCCTCAATATTGAAAGGTTCAATTCCATCAACAATGACGCCATTTTCAGCCGATAATTTGTAAAGTTCTAGCAGCTCCTGCTCTGTGATCATCTTTGCCCAGCCACGGCCGTGTTTTGCGATCTGCACGATTTCACTTGGGTTTTTATGGTCGACAGTCATCGGACTCATCCTTCCGGTCGCTTTGGCTCAGGCGGCGGCTGCCTGTCATTTCCGCGTTCATTGAGTTGGGTCACTCGCCCGGACTCATCTACAACAACCCAGTTGCCATCTCCATCAGTGTAGGTTCTTTGACGTTCACCGGTCCTGTGGTTGGGATTCTCATTTTCATAAGATTCTGCAGGATCATCCAAGACATCGTCGATTTGACCCAAGGTCCAACCTTTTTGTCCGGGGTAATCGGCAGAATTCTGCCCATGGGCAATTTCTCTTCCGTCGGGTGTTGTTACGGGCTCGTTAGAGTTGCTATTGGAAAAGATGGAATCCCATAAGTCACGGGCACCTTCGACGCCCGCCTGAATGCCTCCCGCGACCGCATCTCGGCACCCCTCGTTGGCAGCGCAAAGCGTGGCTCCAGTTGCAATGGTGAAGCCCACAGCTGCGCCGACTGGGCAGGCCGGACCTGTCATGGCGCAACCCGCTGCAGCAGCCGGCGCTTGGGCTTGCTCCCCATCCGGATCCCAGTAGTTCACCGGATCATTCGCCGTATACG
>Ga0208979_100170_pt1 | contig 93063 bp, 87 predicted proteins | sample HotLakConsUCCSLE_FD_184738 | JGI IMG/M metagenome (GOLD analysis project Ga0208979, IMG submission 184738) | Hypersaline microbial mat communities from Hot Lake, Washington, USA - Hot Lake Consortium UCC-SLE (SPAdes) | ecosystem: Environmental > Aquatic > Non-marine Saline and Alkaline >... | reverse complement strand
AACCGGCCCGCGGCATGTCTTGGCCGCACCTGAGAGGCCTGAAACATGACCGCACTCGATCACTCGCTCAAAAGGTCAGAGAAAATCCTTGCATCGAAGGGGGCATCCAAACATGCACGCCGGATGGATGAGACCCGACAGGATAGTGCCGATGCGCCGATGGCCGCCATTGCCCGCGCGCCCGGGCATCGCATCGGGCATGAAGGAATAGGCCATGTCTCTCTTTGAACGCTACCTTTCGCTTTGGGTCGCTTCCTGCATTGTCGCGGGTATCGTTCTGGCCAACCTGCTGCCGGGCGTCTTTGCGGCGCTGGCTTCGCTTGAATATGCCTCGGTCAACCTTGTCGTGGCGGTGCTGATCTGGGCGATGGTCTACCCGGTGATGGTGGCCGTCGATCTGGGCGCGCTCAAGGGGGTGGGGCAGCGGCCCAAGGGCCTTGTGATCACCGTGGTGGTCAACTGGCTGGTCAAGCCGTTTACCATGGCCGCCCTCGGCGTGCTGTTCTTCGAGCATGTCTTTGCCGGGCTGATCGACCCGGACGATGCGGGCCAGTACATCGCGGGCCTGATCCTTCTGGGAGCCGCGCCCTGCACGGCGATGGTGTTCGTCTGGTCGCAACTGATCAAGGGGGACCCGAACTATACCCTCGTGCAGGTCTCGCTGAACGATGTGATCATGGTCTTTGCCTTTGCGCCTATCGTGGCGCTGCTCCTGGGCGTGACGGACATCGCGGTGCCGTGGGAAACGCTGGTCCTGTCGGTGGTCCTTTATGTGGTGCTGCCGCTGACGGCGGGCCTGATCACGCGCGCGCGGCTGATCCGCCGTGGCGGGGAGGCGGCGGTGTCGGCCTTCACCGCGCGGATCAAGCCAGCATCTGTCATGGGTCTGTTGTTGACGGTCATCCTGTTGTTCGGGTTCCAGGGCAACGTGATCCTGGGCAACCCGCTTCTGATCGTGCTGTTGGCGACGCCGATCCTGATCCAGTCCTACGGCATATTCGCCATCGCCTATTTCTGGGCATGGATGTGGCGGGTGCCGCACAGGGTCGCCGCACCCTGCGCGCTGATCGGCACGTCCAATTTCTTCGAACTGGCGGTGGCGGTGGCGATCGGCCTTTTCGGCCTGAATTCGGGCGCGGCTCTGGTGACGGTGGTGGGCGTGCTGGTCGAGGTGCCGGTGATGCTGTCGCTGGTCTGGTTCGCCAACCGGACCCGGGCCCGCTTTCCCGGCTGAGGCGTGCCGGGCATCCGGGTTCCGACAAAAGCATCACAAGAAGCGTCAGAAAATCGCTTTGTCCGTGACATGACCTCTGTTATCCTGCGCGGCAGAGAGGGAGGACATGCCGATGTATGCCCAGATGGTGAAATCCACCGGGACACTGCGCGCGCGCGAAGAGATGTCGCCGCAGGAGGCCGCGTTCCAGGACCGCGTCGATGCAGGCGACAAGATCGAGCCGCAGGACTGGATGCCCGACGGCTATCGCAAGACGCTGATCCGGCAGATCGGCCAGCATGCCCATTCGGAGATCGTGGGCCAGCTGCCCGAGGGGAACTGGATCACCCGGGCCCCCACGCTCGAACGCAAGCAGATCCTCATCGCCAAGGTGCAGGACGAGGCCGGCCACGGGCTCTATCTTTACTGCGCCGCCGAAACGCTGGGCGTGAGCCGGGACGAGCTGACCGAGGACCTGCTGGCGGGCCGGATGAAATATTCCTCTATCTTCAACTACCCGACGCTGACCTGGGCCGATATCGGGGCCGTGGGCTGGCTGGTCGACGGGGCGGCGATCATGAACCAGGTGCCGTTGCAGCGCACCTCCTACGGACCCTATGCAAGGGCGATGGTGCGGATCTGCAAGGAGGAAAGCTTCCACCAGCGGCAGGGCTATTCCATCATGATGAAGATGGCGGGCGGCACGCCCGAACAGCGCGAGATGGCGCAGGATGCGCTGAACCGGTTCTGGTATCCGTCGCTGATGATGTTCGGACCGTCCGACAGGGACAGTGTCCATTCCGCGCAAAGCATGGCGTGGAAGATCAAGATGAATTCAAATGACGAGCTGCGCCAGAAATTCGTCGACCAGACCGTGCCGCAGGCGGAATACTTGGGTCTGACGGTGCCGGATCCGGAGTTGCGCTGGAACGAGGAAAAGGGCGGCTATGACTTTTCCGAACCCGACTGGGACGAGTTCTATCAGGTGCTGGCCGGGAACGGGCCCTGCAACGCCGAACGGATCGGCGCGCGCCGCAAGGCCTGGGAGGAGGGCGCCTGGGTCCGTGACGGGCTGATGGCCCATGCAGAGAAACACCGCACCCCGGTGGCGGCGGAATAGGAGGGCAGGGCATGCGCAGCGAATGGCCCCTATGGGAGATCTTCATCCGCGGTCAGAACGGGCTGAGCCACCGGCATGTGGGCAGCCTTCATGCGCCGGATGCCGAAATGGCCGTCAAGAATGCCCGCGACGTCTATTCCCGCCGCAATGAGGGCGTGTCGATCTGGGTCGTGAAATCGACCGACATCACGGCCAGCGTGCCCGGCGACAAGGGCCCGATGTTCGAGCCGTCGCAATCCAAGATCTACCGCCACCCGACCTTTTACGACATCCCCGACGATGTGGGACACATGTGATGGCAGGGGCCGCCGATCTTGCGCTGAGGATCGGGGATTCGACCCTGATCCTGGGTCATCGGGTGTCGGAATGGTGTGGACATGCGCCGATCCTCGAAGAGGATATCGCACTTGCCAATATCGCGCTCGACCTGATCGGGCAGGCGCAGATGTGGCTGGCCTTCGCGGGCGAGGCCGAGGGCCGGGGGCGGTCGGCGGATGATCTGGCCTTCCTGCGCGATGCGGGCGGGTTCCGCAATCTGCTGATCTGCGAACGGCCCAACGGCGATTTCGGACAGACGTTGATGCGGCAATGCCTCTTCGATGGCTGGCATCTGGCGATGCTGCGCCATCTCATCGGCTCGACCGAGCCGCGCGTGGCGGAGATCGCGGCCAAGGCGGAAAGGGAGGTCTCCTATCATTTCGAACGGTCGTCCGATCTGGTGATCCGCCTGGGCGACGGCACCGAAGAAAGCCATGCCCGGATGCAGGCGGCGCTCGATGTGCTCTGGCCCTGGGTCGGCGAGATGTTCGCGGGCGACAAGACCGACGCGGCGCTGGCCTCGGCCGGGATCGCCCCCGCGCCCGAAGACCTGCGCCCGGAATGGGAGGCGACGATGGGCGACATCCTTGCGGAATCGACCCTGACGCGCCCCGGATCCGATTTCGCGCAGCTGGGCGGAAAGCAGGGTCGCCATACCGAGCATCTGGGTCATCTTCTGGCCGAGATGCAGTTCCTTCAGCGGGCCTATCCCGGGGCCACATGGTAAGCGAAGCGCAGGTCTGGGCGTGGCTGGCCGATGTGCCGGACCCCGAGATCCCGGTCATCTCGGTCGTCGATCTGGGCATCGTGCGCGCGGTTTCGGTGGCAGACGAGGTGACGGTCGTCGTCACGCCGACCTATTCGGGCTGCCCCGCCACATCCGTCATCACCTTCGAGATTGACGCGGCGCTTCGCCGGCAGGGCGTGACGCCCCGGATCGAGACCCGGATCGCACCTCCCTGGACGACAGACTGGATCAGCGAGGCGGGCCGCGACAAGCTGCGCGCCTACGGGATCGCGCCGCCCGTCGACGGCACCGCGCCGACGGGCCGGCGGGTGGCCCGGATGGTGGGCGGCAACTTCACCGTGGCCTGCCCGCGCTGCGGCTCGACCACGACCGAGGAGGTCAGCCGTTTCGGCTCCACCCCCTGCAAGGCCGCCTGGCGCTGCAAGAGCTGCGCCGAGCCGTTCGACTATTTCAAATGCCATTGAGGGCCGGATGAGCCGATTTCACCCGCTGACAGTCACGGATGTGCGTCGTGACACCCGCGACGCCATCGTCGTGACCCTTGCCCCGCAAGACGACGACCGGGGCGCGTTCGAATTTACCCAAGGCCAATACCTGACCTTTCGCCGCGATTTCGACGGGCAGGAACTGCGCCGCTGCTATTCGATCTGTTCGGGGCGCGATGACGGGGTCTTGCGCGTCGGCATCAAGCGGGTCGAGGGCGGGGCCTTTTCGACCTGGGCCAACGAGACCATCCGGCCCGGCGACGTGATGGAGGCGCTGCCGCCGCAGGGACGGTTCCACGGCGAGGCAGAAACGCCCCCGGGCGCCCATTATCTGGGCTTTGCCGGCGGATCGGGCATCACGCCGATCCTGTCGATCATCCACACCACGCTGGCCCGGGATCCGGCTGCGCGGTTCACGCTGGTCTATGCCAACCGCGCTGTGAACACGATCATGTTCCGCGAGGAACTGGAGGATCTGAAGAACACCCATCTGGGGCGGCTGTCGATCCTGCATGTCCTCGAGACCGAGGCACAGGAAATCGACCTCTTCACCGGGCGGATCGACGCGGAAAAGCTGGACGGGCTTTTCTCCGGCTGGATCGACCCCACGGCTATCGACCGGTTCTATATCTGCGGGCCCGAGCCGATGATGATCACGATCCGCGACGCGCTGCGCGCCCGAGACGTCCCGCAGGACCGGATCCGGCTCGAGCTGTTCACGTCCGATCAGCCGGGGCGGCTGGCGCAGGCGGCCCGGGCCAAGGCAAGTTCCGACACGACGGAAATCGAAGCCTCGGTCACGCTGGACGGGCGCACCCAGACCTTCCGGATGGCGCGCGGCCTGCCGCTTCTGGATGCGGCGCGGGCGCATTACATCGACGCGCCCTTTGCCTGCAAGGCGGGGGTCTGTTCGACCTGCCGCGCCCGGATCACCGAAGGCGCGGCCGAGATGCTGAACAACAACGCGCTCGAAGATCACGAGGTCAGGGACGGCTATGTCCTGACCTGCCAATGCCTGCCGCTGACGGACAGGATCGCCGTCACCTATGACATCTGAAGGACCCCCGACATGACAGACCAACCGCGCCGACTTCACAGCTATCTCGCGGGCCATTGGCAGGCGGGCCAGGGCGCGGGCACGGCCCTGCGCGATGCCGCCACGGGCGAGGTCGTGGCGCATGTGGGCTCGGGCGGGCTCGATCTGGCGGGTGCGCTGGATTACGGGCGGCGCGCCGGGGGTGCTGCGCTGCGCGCGATGACGTTCCATGAACGGGCGCAGATGCTCAAGGCGCTGGCGCTCGAGCTGGGCAAGCACAAGGAGGCTTTCTACGCCGAAAGCTTCCGCACCGGGGCCACCAGGATCGATTCCATGGTCGATATCGACGGCGGCATCGGAACGCTTTTCGTCTATGCCTCGAAGGGGCGGCGCGAATTGCCGAATTCGACCCTGCTGCTGGACGGCCCGCCCGAAGGGCTGTCGAAGGACAACAGCTTTTCCGCGCAGCATGTCATGACGCCGCTGACGGGTGTGGCGCTGCATATCAACGCGTTCAACTTTCCCTGCTGGGGGATGCTGGAAAAGCTGGCGCCGAACCTTCTGGCCGGGATGCCCGCCATCGTGAAGCCCGCCAGCCAGACCGCCTATCTGACCGAAATGGTCGCCCGCGTCATGATCGACAGCGGCATCCTGCCCGAAGGTGCCGTGCAGATCGTCTGCGGCGGTGTGGGCGACATGCTCGATCACGTGACGGGGCAGGATGTGGTGACCTTTACCGGATCGGCCAGCACCGGGCGGATGCTGAAGGCGCATCCCCGGATCGTGACCGAGGGGACCCGGTTCTCGATGGAGGCCGACAGTCTGAACAGCGCGATCCTGGGCCCGGATGCCGAACCGGGCAGCCCGGAATTCGATCTGTTCATCAAGGAGGTTCACCGCGAGATGACGGTGAAGGCGGGGCAGAAATGCACCGCGATCCGCCGCGCCTTCGTGCCAAGGGGCCGCGAGGAGGCGGTGATCGAGGCGCTGTCGGCGCGGTTGGACAAGACCGCCGTGGGCCTGCCCTCGGAAGAGGCCACGCGGATGGGCGCGCTGGCAAGCCTTGCGCAGCGCGACGAGGTTCGCGCGCGGATCGCCGAGCTTGCCGCCGAGGCGCAGATCGTCTCGGGCAACCCGGGGGAGGTGCGGCTGAGTTCCGGGGATGCCGCGACGGGCGCCTTCCTGAACCCGGTCCTGCTGCATTGCGCCGACCCGGCCGGGGCGGCTGCGGTCCATGATGTCGAGGCGTTCGGCCCGGTGGCCACGGTGATGCCCTATGACGGCGCGGACGAGGCGGTCGCATTGGCGGCGCGGGGCAAGGGGTCGCTTGCCGCCTCGGTCTTTACCGATGACGCGGATTTCGCGCGCGCGGTCGTGATCGGCATGGCGCCGCATCACGGGCGGATCCTGATCGGAAATCGCGACAGTGCGAAATCCTCCACCGGGCACGGATCGCCGATGCCGGGGCTGGTCCATGGGGGGCCGGGCCGCGCGGGCGGCGGCGAAGAGCTGGGCGGGATCCGGGGCGTCAAGCATTACATGCAGCGCACCGCGGTGCAGGGGACGCCGCGGATGCTCGCCCCCGTGACGGGTCGCTGGATCGAGGGGGCGGGCGCGGATCCAGCGGCCAAGCCTTTCCGCAAGACGATGGAAGAGCTGCGCATCGGTGACCGGATCGACACCGGCGAACGCGAGATCACCATCGCCGATATCGAGGCCTTCGCCGCGCTGACCGGCGACACCTTCTATGCCCACATGAACGAGGAACAGGCGGCGGCGAACCCGTTCTTCGAGGGCCGGGTGGCCCATGGATACGGGATCATCAGCTTTGCCGCGGGTCTGTTCGTCGACCCCGAACCGGGCCCGGTCCTGGCCAATTACGGGATCGACAACCTGCGCTTCGTGACACCCGTCTATCCCGGCGACCGGATCAAGGTCCGGCTCACCGTGAAGGAGATCAACCCGCGCGCCACCGCCGATCATGGGGAGGTGCGCTGGGATGCCCAGGTCACCACGCAGGAGGGCGAAGTCGCCGCGACCTATGACGTGCTGACGATGGTGGCCAAGGGGCAGGGCTGATCTGTCCGCGGCAGCACGGTTTTCGACCGGGGGGCCAAAATTCCCGAATTTTGGCGGACCCCAAATTTCTGGAAATTTGGGGCGGGGGGCGTGCCCCCGTTCGAGTATTTGGGGAAAGATGAACGGGTCAGTCGCGGGGGCGGTCATCCACCACGCGGCGGGCCTTGCCTTCGGACCGCGGCGCGGTGCCGGGCAGGCCCACTTCGATCCGGGCGGAAATGCCGATCACGGACTTGATGTGATGGGAGAGGTCCCTGGCACTTGCGGCGCGGGCGTCGTCCGAGGCCGCATGTGCCATGGCCTCGACGACGATTTCCATCTCGTCCATCCGGCCGGGCCGGGTCAGGCGGATCTGGAAATGCGGTGCGAGGTCCGCGACCTTCATCAATTGCTCCTCGATCTGGGTGGGAAAGACATTGACGCCGCGCAGGATGATCATGTCGTCGGACCGGCCGGTGATCTTTTCCATCCGGCGCATCGACCGCGCGGTTCCGGGCAGGAGCCGGGTCAGGTCGCGGGTGCGGTAGCGGATGATGGGCAGGCCTTCCTTGGTCAGGGTGGTGAAGACCAGTTCACCCAGTTCTCCGTCGGGCAGGACCGCGCCGGTTTCGGGGTCGATGATCTCGGGGTAGAAGTGATCCTCCCAGACATGCAGGCCATCCTTGGTCTCGACGCATTCATTGGCAACGCCGGGGCCCATGATCTCGGACAGGCCATAGATGTCGACCGCATGCATGTCGAAGGCCTGCTCGATCTCGCGGCGCATGGCGTTTGTCCAGGGTTCGGCCCCGAAAATGCCGACGGCCAGCGGGCTTTGCCGGGGATCGCGCCCCTGCCGGCGATACTCGTCGAGGATCGACAGCATGTAGGAGGGTGTCACCATGATCACGCGGGCGCCGAAATCCTCGATCAGGGTCACCTGGCGTTCGGTCATGCCGCCCGAGGCAGGCACCACGGTGCAGCCGAGGCGTTCGGCGCCGTAATGGGCGCCAAGGCCCCCGGTGAACAGCCCGTATCCGTATGCCACGTGGAGCATGTCGCCCGCCCGCCCGCCGGAGGCGCGGATCGACCGGGCGACCATGTCGGACCAGATGTCGATATCGCCGCGTGTATAGCCCACGACGGTGGGCTTGCCCGTCGTGCCGGACGAGGCATGAAGGCGGGTGATCCTGTCGCGCGGCACCGCGAACAGGCCGAAAGGGTAATTGTCGCGCAGATCGGCCTTGGTGGTGAAGGGAAACTTCGCCAGATCGGACAGATCCGTCAGGTCATCGGGATGCACGCCCGCGGCATCGAACCGGGCCCGGTAGAAGGGCGAGTTGTCATAGGCGTGGCGAAGAGACCAGCCCATCCGGTCAAGCTGGAGGGCCGCGATCTCGTCACGGCTGGCGGTTTCGATGGGCTCCAGATCGCCGGGCCGGGGGGCGAGGTCTTCCATGGCTTACTCCGTCTCGAGATGGTGGCCGCGGATCATGCGGGACTGGCCGCGAAACTCGGCGATCACGGTGCCGTCGGCGCGGGTGACGGTCACGTCATAGAGGCCCGACCGACCGGCGCGATGCACCTCGCGGGCGGTGGCGGTCAGCCTGTCGCCCAGCTGGCCGGGGGCGAGAAAGCTGATCGAGGCGCCCTGCGCCACGACCCGCGGTCCGTGGCTGTTGCAGGCAAAGGCAAAGGCGCTGTCGGCAAGAGTGAAGAGATAGCCGCCGTGGCAGGTGCCGTGCCCGTTGGTCATCGGCTCTGTCACGGTCATGGTCAGCGTGGCCTCGCCCGGGGCGATATGGTCGATCTCCATGCCCAGGGCCCGGCTCGCGCGGTCGTCCGCCCACATGGCCTCGGCGCAGGCGCGGGCTGTGTCATGGGCTGTGTCATGCGCGCTCATTCGCCGCGAAACTCCGGCGCGCGCTTGTCGAGAAAGGCAGACACGCCTTCGGCGTAATCGGCGGTGCGGCCCGCCTCGCGCTGAAAGCCCGCTTCGATGTCGAGCTGGTCTGAAAAGCCATGAATGGCGGCGGACTGGATCGACATCTTGGTCAGGCCAAGGCCCCGGGTCGGGCCGGTTGCGAATTTCGTGGCAAGGGCGCGGGCCTCGGTCATCAGGTCGCCATCGTCGACCGCCTTCCAGATCAGGCCCCAATCGGCGGCACGCTCGGCCGAAAGCGGCTCGGCTGTCAGGGCAAGGCCCTTGGCCCGCGCCTCGCCCACCAGACGCGACAGAGACCACGAGCCGCCGGCATCCGGGGTCAGCCCGATCCTGGAGAAGGCCTGTATGAACCGGGCGGAGCGGGCGGCCAGGACGATGTCGCAGGCAAGCGCCACATTGGCGCCCGCCCCGGCGGCGACGCCATTGACGGCGGCGATGACAGGCTTTTCCAATGACCGGATCAGGCGCAGGGTGGGGTTGTAGAACGTCTCGAGCGTGTGGCCCAGATCGGGGGGGCCGTCCATCTTGCGCGGGTCGCGGTCGCCCAGATCCTGGCCCGCGCAAAAGGCGCGCCCGGCCCCGGTGATCAGAACCGCACGGACTGCGCGGTCGGAATGCGCGCGCTCGATCCCGGCACGAAGGGCCATGTGCATGGCCTCGTTGAAGGAATTGAGCTTGTCGGGCCGGTTCAGCGTCAGTGTCAGAACGCCGCCCGAAAGTTCACTGATAAGGGGTTGATCGGCCATGTCTCCTCCATGCGCAAAGGGAGCATGAGGGTGCGAAGAGGTCAATCCGCAGGGTGGCGTCACGACGACTCTGGAGCCATTTTGTGTCCCGTCGGAAATGGTGCGCGCGATGGCTGGCATGGGCGCGGCCCATCGTGCAGAGTGGCGCCAGCAATATCGGGGGAGGTCCGGAACATGAACGGAACGATTGCGAGCGGACATTGCGCCGTCGTCACAGGAGGAGCCTCGGGGATCGGTCTGGCCGCGGGACGCAAGTTCGCGGCGGCGGGCATGAACGTGGTGGTCGTCGATTGGCGCGACGAAATGTTCGGCGCGGCCGAACAGAGCCTGCACGAGGCCGGCGCGGGCAAGGTGATGTGCCGCAAGGTCGATGTGGCCGACAGGGAGGCCCTCATCGCGCTGGAGGCCGACGTGACAGAGGCGTTCGGCGGGGCCGACCTCGTCATGTGCAATGCGGGCATCCAGCCCGGCAGCGACATCTTCGACGAAAAGGGCACCTGGGCGCAGGTCCTGGCGGTCAACCTGGGCGGCGTGGTGAATACCGCGCAGGTCTTTGGCCCGGGCATGGTGGCAAGGGGCCGGCCCGCCACGATCATCGCCACGGGGTCGAAACAGGGGATCACCACGCCGCCGGGCGATCCGGCCTACAACACCGCCAAGGCGGGGGTGAAGGCGTTCACCGAGGCGCTCGCCCACGAGATGCGCAACAGCGCGCCCCATGTGGCGGTGCATCTGCTGATCCCCGGTTTCGTCTTTACCGACCTGACCCGGCACGACCGGACGGAAAAGCCGCCGGGCGCCTGGACGCCGGATCAGACGGCGGAGTTCATGATGACCTCGATCGAGAGGGGGGATTTCTATATCCTTTGCCCCGACAACGACGTCGACCGCGCGACCGACGAAAAGCGCATGGCCTGGGCCATGGGCGACATCATCGAAAACCGCCCGCCTCTTTCGCGCTGGCATCCCGATTACGGCGACGCCTTCGCGGAGTTCCTGAAATCCGGTTGAAGGGGCCAATCTTGTTATCCAACAAGATTGGCGGGCGCCCGTTGCCGCGGGTGCTGGAAGAATTGAAAGGAAGAGAACGTGACTGACATCCTGGCCATTGGCAATTTCACCCCGGCCGAGCAAACGGCGCTCGAGCCGATGGGCGCGCGGATCGTGGTCGACATGGCCACAGCCCTTGCCCTGCCCGAGGCCGACCGCGCCGAATTCAGGGCCATCGCCTACAAGTCAGGCACCCCCTTCGGCGCCGAGCAGATGGCCGCATTTTCGGGCCTTGGCCTGATCTCGAATTTCGGCGTCGGCTATGACGCGATCAATGTGGGCGCGGCGACGGCCCGGTCCATCCAGGTCACCAACACGCCCGACGTCCTGAACGATGACGTGGCCGACCTGGCTGTCGCGATGCTGATCATGCAGGGGCGACGGATGGTGCAGGCCGAGGCCCATGCCCGCAGCGGCGCCTGGGCGCGAAAGGAGGAGTTCCCGCTCAGCCGCAAGATCTCGGGCGGACGTGCGGGCATCCTGGGGTTGGGCCGGATCGGCCGCGACATCGCCCGCAGGCTTGCCGCCTTCGACATGGACATCCACTACTGGTCGCGCAGCCGGAAAGAGACGCCGGACTGGACCTATCACGCCGATCCGGTCGCGCTGGCGGCGGCCGTCGATTATCTGATCGTGGCCGTTGTCGGCGGAGAGGAGACGAGGGGCCTAGTCTCGGCTGACGTGCTCGATGCGCTGGGGCCGGACGGGATCGTCGTCAACATCGCGCGCGGCACGGTGATCGACGAGGGCGCGATGCTTGACCGGCTTGAGGACGGACGGCTTGCCGGCGCGGGGCTGGACGTGTTCCTGAACGAGCCGGATATCGATGCCCGCTTTGCCGCGTTGGACAATGTGGTGTTGCAGCCGCATATCGGATCGGCCACCCATGCCACCCGGGCCGAGATGGCCCGTCTTCAGCGCGACAACATCACGGCCTTCATGGGCGGGCAGCCGGTGCTGACACCCGTCAACGAGGTCACGGCAAGCGGAGAGAACGCATGAACGACAAGCCAACGATCGGTTTCATCGGCCTTGGCCATATGGGCCATGGCATGGCCAGCAACATCCGCAAGGCCGGATACGAGATGCAGGTGAAGGGCAACCGCAACCGCACGCCCGTCGACAGCCTCGTGGGTCAGGGCGCGGTCGAGGCGCCTCACCCGAAAGCCATGGCAGAGGCCTGCGACATCATCTTTGTCTGCCTGTCGAACAGCCCCCAGGTGGAGCAGGTGATCCGCGCCGAGGACGGTATTCTGGCCGCCGGGAAACGCGGGCTGATTGTGGTGGACACGACCACCTCGAACCCTGTCTCAACAATGGCGCTGTCGGCCGAACTCGAGGCTGAGGGCATGCATCTGGTCGATGCGCCACTCGGCCGCACGCCCGTCGAGGCCGAAGCCGGCACGCTTGATGCGATGGTCGGCGCCGATGACGCCACCTTCGACGTGGTGCGCCCGGTCATAGATTGCTGGGCGGGGACGATCACGCATCTTGGTCCGGTCGGATCGGGCCACAAGATGAAGCTGGTGATGAATTTCCTCAGCCTCGGCTATGCCTCGCTTTACGCCGAGGCCTTTACCATGGCCACCAAGGTGGGGCTGAGCCCGCAAGCCGTGCGCGGCGTCATCGGCGGAAGCCGCATGGGATGCGGCTTTTTCGAGACCTTCACCAAGGGCATGGTGGATCGCGACCGCGATGCCCACAAGTTCAGCATCGACAACGCTGCCAAGGATATCGGCTATGTCGCGGCGATGGCGATGGATGCGGGCATGGCCAACCCGATGTCATCGGCGGTGCGCAATGCCTTTGCCCTTGCACAGGCGCAGGGGAAGGGCGGCGATTACGTCCCGTTCCTTGCGGATCATGTGGCCGGGATCAACGGCGTCGACCTCGAGGCCGAGGTCCGGAAGGGCTAGGGCTGATCGCACCCGTCAATCCGCGTCGTCCGCGGCTTTGGCCTGGTTGGTCCGAAAACGCAGGTCGAGGTCCCTGAAGGCCTGCTGCACCTCTTCGCCAAGGGCGGGGGTGAAGCGGCTTGACGGGATCGAGACACTGATGCTGGCCACGACACGGTCATCCAGAAAGACCGGCGCGCCGATGCAGACCACTCCGTCGTCGTTTTCCTCGATATCGACGGCGGTGCCGGTCCGGCAGGTCTCGTCCAGGATCGCGACAAGCTGTTCGCGCGTCATCACCGTGCGGGGCGTGCGCGATTTCAGCGTGGTATGGGTGACCAGCGCCTCCCGCTGAGCAGGGTTGAGGTGGGCCACAATGGCGCGGCCAAGGGCAGTGCAGTAGAACAGGTCGCGCGTGCCCGCCGGCACCCGCCATGACAGGGCACGGCGCGCCTCGATCACGGCGATGTAATAGACGAACGTCCCTTCGAGAACGCCGAGATTGACCGTCTCGTTGAACTGCTGATGCAGCGATTTCATGTGCGGCAGGACCAGCATCTTGATGTCCTCCTGCCGGGCATTGCGGCCCAGATAGGTGACCTTGCTGGTCAGGTGATAAAAGCCGCTTTCCTCGATCTGGCTGATATAGCCAAGGGCGCACAGCGTCTGAAGCACGCGAAACAGCGTCCCCTTGGGCAGGCCGGTTGCCTTGGCGATATCGCGAAGCGGGGCCGGCTCGCCCATGTCGGCCATCGACTCGAGCACCCGGAACGCCTTGACCAGAACGCCGATGGGGGGCGTTTCGCGGGGCGGCGCGGCCAGCCCGTCAACCCGCCCGGCTGCGTGATCGCTTCGCGTCACGACGCGTTCGATGGCGTCGTCCTGGTCCCGCGGGGTGGTCATCTTTCGCCTCTTGGTTGGGCTGCAAATGCAAGGTCATTGGTTTGACAGACCTATCACGCCCCGCGGTTTTCGCAAATCGGTTGGCCCAGCCCATGATCTTTCATGGACGCGCCGTGCCGAATGACCCCGGAGACCCGTTGACAGGACATTTCGCCCGCGCCTAGATGGATATTGCGCGATGAGGCACAATCGTTTCACTATACAAAATGTCCGGGAAGAATTCTCGACCGGGGAAGGACCCAGCCAGATGACACAAGCGGCGCATCCGAAACGCATCGCCATCGCCTCGCTCATGCAGGAGACGAATACCTTTTCGCCGCTTCCGACGACGGTCGAGACCTTTGCCTCCTATTACATCCATCGGGGCGACGCGATGCTGACGGGATATGGCGACGCCCGGGTCGAAGTGCCGGCCATTGTCGGGGGCCTGCGCGAGGCGGGGCATGTGCCGGTGCCGTTGATCGCGGCCTATGCGGCGGCATCGGGCACGGTGACGCGTGCGGCCTTTGACGCACTGGTCGGCGAGATGGAGGAGCGGTTGCGCGCGGCGGGGCCGGTGGACGGGCTGATCCTCGCGCTGCATGGCGCGCTGGTGGTCGAGGACGAACCCGACGGCGACGGCGAGGTCATCGCCCGGATGCGGTCGATCCTGCCCGCCGAGGTGCCGATCGGGGTCTCTCTTGACCTGCACGGACATATCACGCCCCTGATGTTGCAGGACAATACCTTCCACATCGGCTATCGCGAATACCCCCATATCGACATGTTCGAGACGGGCGCGCGGGTCGCCACGCTGATGAGCGATACCCTCGCGGGCCGCCGTCGCCCGGTGATGGCATTGGCCAAGGCGCCGGTCCTTGTGCCTGCCGTCTGTGGACGCACGACCGACGGCCCACTGGCCGACATCGTCGCGGCCGCGCGGGAGGCCGAGGCTGGGGGCGCGGTTCTCCATGCCTCGATCTTTCCGGTCCAGCCCTGGATCGACGTGCCGGATCTGGGCTTTGCCGCGCTGGTCTGTGCCGATGGCGACGCGGCCGCCGCCCGGGACGTGGCCGAAAGGTTGTGCGCCATGGTCCTTGACCGGCGGGACGCGTTCGATCTGGGGCTGACCCCGCTGGACGAGGTGATCGCCCTTGGCCTTGCCTCCGACGGCATGACCCTTGTCTCGGATACCGGCGATGCGCCCACGGGCGGCTCGGCCGCCGACAGCGCCGCCGTCCTGCGCGGGGTGATCGCGGGGGGCGCCGACCGCAGCGACAGGCTGTCGCTTCTGACGCTATGCGACCCTGCCGGGGCAGAGGCCGCGCATCGGGCGGGTCAGGGGGCGACGATCACCGTGCCGCTGGGCCACGCGTTTTCCGTCGCGGACGGTGATCCGGTCACCGTCACGGCACAGGTTCTGTCGCTGTCGGACGGCGATTACGTCATGCGCGATGCCGGGGCCAACGGGCTGCGCATCGCGATGGGCCCGACAGCCGTTCTGGGGATCGGGGGCATCCGCGTCCTGCTGCGGTCCCGCCCGTCGATGGAATGGGATACGGGCATGTATCTGTCGCAAGGTCTGGATCCGGCAGAGGCGGCCCTGGTCTTCGTCAAGTCGCCTTCGCATTTCCGGGTGTCCTTCGGGCCGATGGCCGCGCGGATCCTGCTGGCCGATACGCCGGGGCCCACGCGCGCAGATGTGCGCAAACTGCCGTATCGGCGCGTGACACGACCGCTGTCGCCGCTGGATGAAATCGCGGGGCAGGGGACGTGATGGCCCGCGAAGCGCTTGATCGAATCGTCAGACGGGTGCACCTTTTGTTTTGTGAAAAGGAATGGTCGTTTCACCATACAGAATCACTTCGCCAAAAACAGGCAGGCGTGACACCTTCACCAACGGGATCAAAGAGGTAGACAAGAATGATAACGGCTTATGGAAAAACATTGACCCGGCTACGGGCAGCGACCGCTGTCGTGGCCCTTGGGGCGGCCACCCTTGGTGCGGGTCCCGCCTTCGCACAGGACGCGTCTCCGCGCGCGGCGGAAAACGCATTGGTGATGGTGGCCCGGCAGGACCCCGGCACCCTTGATTACGTCAAGAGCATCCTGACGGCGCTGCGACTGTGGATCCCCGCGAATGTGGTCGAGCCGCTGGTCTATTTCGAACCTGACGGCACGGTCCTTCCCGGCGTCGCGGAAAGCTGGACGATCAGCGACGATGGCCTGACCTATACCTTCACCATCCGCGAGGCGATGTTTTCGGACGGAAGCCCGGTCACGGTGGACGATGTGATCTTCTCGCTTGAGACGATGCAGGCCAGCCCCGTCGTGTCGAATGCCGCCGCCTTCAAGGAAGTGACAGGCATCGCAGCGCTTGACGACCGCACCGTCGAGATCACGCTGTCGCAGCCCAGCCAGAATTTCTGGCGCGGCATGGGTGACATGAGCGGCCTGATCCAGCCGGCCGCCGCGGCCGGAGACATCGCCACCAATCCGATCGGCACCGGGCCTTACCGGCTGGTCGACTATGTCTCGAACAGCCACATGACGTTCGAGCTGAACCCCCATTACTGGGGCGAGGCACCCGCGATCACCGACGTGTCTATCCGCATCGTGACCGACGGGACAGCCGGCCTCAACGCTTTGGCGGCGGGCGAGGTCGACGCGATCCCGGTCATCACCATCGACCTGTGGGAACAGCTGGTCAGCCGCGAGCTGGACCAGAGCAACACGCTTGTCACCTATCCCCAGGTGGGCGAGCCGACCTATGCGGTCATCAACCAGAAGCTGGACCCCGAATTGCGGCAGGCCATCGCGATGACGCTGGACCGGCAGCAGTTCAACGATGCCTTCGGCGCCTCGTGGGGGGCCGAGAATACCTGCACCTTTGGCCTGCCAAACATGCCGTGGTATCAGCCCGAAAGTGCCGATACCTGCCCCTATCCCTTTGATTTCGAAGGGGCCATGACCGCCGTGGCCGAAAACGGCTTTGGCGAGATCGAGCTGGAATACGCCTCGCTGTCCGATGTGCCGGACCTGTCTCTGCCCGCCGACATCATGATCCCCATGATGCAGGCCGCCGGGTTCAACGTGCGGCGCAACGCGATCGACCTTGCCCGCTATTCGCAGCTGATCTTCGCCGGACGGCCGCCGCAATTCGACGTGACGATCATGTCCGGTCCGGGTGAACCCACGCAATGGGCCTGCCCGACGCCCGAAGATGCCGGATGGAGCACCTATTGCAGCGCCGAATACACCGCGGCCCTCGGAGCGGCGGACAGCGCGACAACGCAGGAAGACTATCTGGCCGCCATGAACGAGGCATCGCGCATCCTGCGCGACGATGCGGTGATCGTGCCGCTGATCGCCAAGCTGGGCGTGGGTCTGCTGCATCCCGAACTGGACGGCTTCCGCGAACCGCGGGTCGGTGTGGCGGTGGAGTTCTCCAATCTCGAATGGTGATCCGACCGACCCAATGACCGGACCGACATGAGGAACGGGGCCACGCGCGGTTAGCCCGTGGCCCTTTCCATCCGGCCCTCGCGAAAGGCGGCGCATGGCTTTCTACATCTTCCGCAGGCTGGCCTTCTTTCTGGGGGCGCTCTTCACCGCCTCGGTGCTGATCTTCCTGATGATCCGGGGCGCGGGCGGCAACGTCGCCGCAATCGTCCTGGGGCGGGACGCAAGCGCGGACGCCATCGAGGCGCTGTCGCGGGAATACGGGCTCGACCGGCCTTTGGCGGTTCAGTATTTCGACTGGATCACCGGGATGTTGCAGGGCGATCTGGGCCGGTCGTTCCGCACCAACGAAAGCGTGGCCGATCTTGTCGTGTCGCGGCTGTCGATCTCGGTCCCGCTCGCCCTTGGCGGGCTGCTGCTGGGTCTGATGATCGCCATACCCGCCGGCATCTACGCCGCGCGCAATGCGGGGCGGCCCTCGGGGGCGGCGGTCGGCCTTTTCAGCCAGATCGGGATCGCGGTTCCGGTGTTCTGGGCGGGGATCCTGTTGTCGCTGCTGTTCGGGGTCAAGCTGGGATGGCTTCCCACCGGCGGCTGGACCTCGTGGTCGCAAAGCACGACCGGCGCTTTGCGGTCGCTTGTCCTGCCGGTGCTGTCGCTGGGGCTGATCCTCGGGGCGGTCATGACCCGCTATGTGCGGTCGGCCGTTCTTGACGTGATGAACCAGGATTACGTGCGCACCGCGCGGGCATCGGGCATGACCCGGACCGAGGCCCTGCTCAAGGTCGGGCTGCGCAATGCCTCGCTGCCGATCGTGACGGTGGTGGGCCTTCAGATGGCCGAGCTGATCGGCGGAACCGTGATCATCGAGACGGTGTTTTCGCTGCCGGGGCTGAGCCGGATGATCCTTGCCAATGTTGCGGCCCGAGAGGTGATCGTCGTGCAATCGACGGTGATGCTGATCATCGTCTTCGTGATCTTCGTCAACCTTGTGGTGGACCTGCTTTACGGCATCCTCGATCCGCGCACGCGGTCGGGCAGGTAGGGGGCGGGAATGGCGGTGCTTGAACGGCGCAGATTGCGGTTGAACGCGTCCCTTATGGTCGGGGCGGGCCTGACGACGGCGTTTCTGGCCATTGCCACGCTGTCCTTCTTCTGGCTGCCCTACAATCCCAATATCCCCAACATCCCCAACCGGATGCTGCCCCCCGGATCGCCGGGGCACCTGCTGGGAACAGATGTTCTGGGGCGGGACGTGATCGCGCAATTGATGGTGGGGGCGCGGACCTCGATCATCGTCGGCGCGGGCGGGGCGACGATCAGCCTTGTTCTGGGGGTGGTCGCGGGCCTTCTGGCGGCGGCGGGGGGGCGCGTCGCGGATGAAACCGTCTCGCGCGCGGCCGATATCCTCTTGTCGATCCCGGGCATGGTGACGGCGCTTGTCCTTGCCGCGACCTTCGGGTCGGGGGCCACGACGACGATTCTGGCTCTGACCGCGTTCTTCACGCCGTCCTTTACCCGCGTCGCGCGTTCGGCGGCCCTGTCGGTGTTGCAGGAGGATTTCATCGTCGCGGCACAGGCCTATGGCCGCCGGCGCCTGTTCATCCTGGCGCGCCATGTCCTGCCCAATATCGCGGGGGTGCTGATCGTTCAGTTCACGCTTTACTTTGCCGCGGGCATCCTGACCGAGGCGGGCCTGTCCTATCTGGGCGTCGGCGTGAACCGGCCCGACATTTCCTGGGGCCTCATGCTGAGCGAGGTGCAGAACCAGGTGGGGGTTTCGTCGCCTCTCGCGATGTGGCCGGGGCTGGCCATCGTGTTCGCGGTTCTGGGGCTGAACCTTCTGGGCGATGGTCTGCGCGACGTTCTGGATCCGAAATTCGCGCGGGGGCGAGGATGACCGACGCCCCCGCATTCGACCTGCGCGACCTTGTCGTGGGCAGCGGCGATCTGACCGCCGTGCGGGGCGTGTCCTTCACCATAGCGGCGGGCGGGCGGATGGGCCTTGTGGGCGAATCCGGGTCAGGCAAGACGCTGACGGCCCTGGCCGTGATGGGGCTCTTGCCCGCTGGATGGTCGGCGCGCGGCGAGGTGCTGCATGACGGGGTCAACCTCACGCGCCAGAGCGACCGGCAAATGGCCTCGCGCCGGGGGCGCACGATTTCGATGGTGTTTCAGGATCCCTTGTCGGCACTTGACCCGGTGCGGCGGGTGGGCACGCAGGTGACGGGCGTCATTCGCCGCCATACCGGCGCGACGAAGGCAGACGCCTTGCGCCAGAGCGCCGACCTGTTCGAACAGATGAACCTGCCGCGCCCCGAACATATGCTGCGCGCCTATCCGCACGAATTGTCCGGCGGGCAGAGACAGCGCATCATGATCGCCATGGCGCTGGCCTGCTATCCGCAGCTCATCATCGCGGACGAGCCGACGACGGCGCTCGACGTGACCGTGCAGAAGCAGGTCTTGCGCATTCTCGATGCGGCCGTCCGTGACCGGGGATCGGCGCTCCTGATGATCACGCACAACCTGCCGATCATCGCGGCCATCTGTGACAGCGTGGCCGTGATGTATGCGGGCCGCATCGTCGAGATCGGGCCCGTGCAGGAGGTGTTCCGCCGCCCGCGTCACCATTACACGCGCGGCCTGCTGACCTCGCAGCCGACGATGGACAACATCGCGCTTGACGGCTCGTCCCGCCTGCCGTCGATCCCCGGCATGGTGCCGCCGCTGCACGATCTGCCCCAAGGTTGTGCCTTTCATCCGCGATGCGCCGCGGCGAGCGACCGGTGCCGGACGGCGATGCCGGAACTTCGCGGTGATGGCGCTCAGGTCGCCTGCTGGCATCCGGTGACGCAATGACGCCCGTGCTGGAAATGCGCGGGGTGACGCAGGCCTATGCCCTGCAACGCCGGTCCTTGCTGGGGCCAAGGCCGCAGCTGACCATTCTCGACAGCGTGGATTTTTCGGTGAAGCCGGGGCAGGCGGTCGGCCTTGTCGGGGAATCGGGGGCCGGCAAGACCACGATGACCCGCATCATGACCGGGCTCGAGCTGCCGCAGACGGGCAAGGTCCTGTTCGACGGTCGCGATGTCTGGGATGGCGACAAGGGCCACCGCGCAGCCTTTCGCCGGGCGGTGCAGATCGTCATGCAGAATCCGCGCAGCTCTCTTGATCCGCGGATGCGGGTGGGCGTGTCGCTGCTGGAGCCGCTTCGCAGCCTTGGCATCGCGGGCGACCATGCCGCCCGGGTGCAAGAGGTGATCGACCAGGTCGGGCTGACGCGCGCGGCGCTGGAACGTTTCCCGCACGAATTTTCGGGCGGCCAGTTGCAGCGCATCGCCATTGCGCGCGCGCTGATGCCCGGGCCGCGCGTTCTGGTGGCCGATGAACCGGTCTCGGCGCTGGATGTGTCGATACAGGCGCAGGTGCTGAACCTGCTCAAGGATCTGATCGCGGAACTGGGGTTGTCGCTTGTGCTGATCGCGCATGACCTGTCGGTGGTGGCCTATTCCACCTCGCATGTCTCGGTCATCGCGGGCGGGCGGATCGTCGAACGCGGCGCACCGCTTGACCTGTTTTCCGATCCGCAAACCGAGGAGACCCGCGCCCTTGTCGCGGCGATCCTGACTGTCGAAGGGGGGTTGTCGGGCCAGGCGCTTGACTGAGACCCAAACCAATACCTGAAGGAGGAATCAACCATGCAAGACCGAACCGCGCTGCTGGAAACCTGCAAGGCCGAGCTTTATTCTGCGGTCATATCGGACACGCTGGATGCCATGGGGCTTCATGATCAGGTCGTGGCTCCGGGGCTGGACCCGCTGGCCGACGACATGAAGATTTGCGGCTTTGCGCGCACCGGCATCTATATGCCGATCTACCATGACGACGACACGGTCGATGTCTATGAACACGAGATCCGCCTGATCGACGATCTGGCCGCGGGGGATGTGCCGATCATTTCGTGCAATGGCGATATCGGGATCGCGCCATGGGGCGAATTGCTGTCGACCCGCGCGCAATATCTGCAAAGCGCGGGCTGCATTACCGACGGATCGGCGCGCGATGTCGCGATGATCCGGGACATGGGCTATCCCGTCTTTACCGGCGGGCGCAATCCGGTGGACACGAAATACCGCGGCAAGATGATGTGGACCGACGTGCCCTGCGTCATCGGCGGCGTGCGGGTCAATTCGGGCGATCTGGTTATCGCCGATCTGGACGGGATCGTCTTCGTGCCCAAGGATCTGGTCGACGAGGTCGTCTCGGCGGCCTTGGGCAAGGTCCGGTCCGAGAACCGGGTCCGGGAGGAGTTGCGGGCAGGGTCTAGCCTCGTCGAGGTCTTTGCCCGGCACGGGATCCTGTGATCCATCCGCAGGCCGGGCAAGCAGCGCAGACGGGGTGACGCGGCCGGGGCAGGGGCTGCCCTGGCCTCACCCCGTGCCCCGGCAAGTCGCTAGTAGGTCGCGCGCCCGCCGGACAGGTCGAACACGGCGCCGGTGGTGAAGGAATTCTCCTCGCTCGAGAGCCACGCGATCATGTCCGCGGCCTCGGCCACCTCGAGAAAGCGGCCGCGCGGGATTTTCGACAGCATGTAGTCGATGAATTCGGGCTTCAGCTGATCGAGGATGCGGGTGCGCGCGGCGGCCGGCGTCACGCAATTGACCGAGATGTCGCGGTCGGCCGTTTCCTTGCCCAGCGATTTCGTCAGCGCAATGACCCCGGCCTTCGACGCGGAATAGGCGCAGGCATTGGGATTGCCCTCCTTGCCGGCGATGGAGGCGATGTTCACGATCCGGCCATAGCCGCGCTCGATCATGCCGCGCACGATGGTGCGGTTGAGGTTGAAGACACCGATCAGGTTCACGTCGATCACCCGGCGGAATTCGTCCGGGTCATAGTCGACCACCGTGCCATTGGCCCCCGCGATCCCGGCAGAGGCCACGAGGATGTCGGCGGGGGCGAAGTCGGCCTCCATCGCGCGGGTGGCCTCCTCGACGGCGGCAAGGTCGGTCTGGTCGACCTCGCGGAAATCGCAGCCCAGCTCGGCGGCGGTGGCCTGCCCGAGGGTCGCGTCCACATCCCAGATCGAGACGCGGGCACCGGCGGCGATCATCCGTTCGGCGCAGGCGCGCCCGATGCCCTGGGCACCGCCGGTGATGATCGCGGTTCTGTTGGTGAGGTCGGTCATGTGGTCTCCTGTCTCAGCCGCGCCCGATATAGGGCATGGCGCTGGCCATCACTGTCATGAATTGCACGTTCGCCTCGAGGGGAAGGGACGCCATGTGCAGCACCGAGCTTGCCACATGGGCCACGTCCATCACCGGCTCCACCGCGATGGAGCCGTCGGCCTGGGGCACGCCCTTCGTCATCTTGGCGGCCATGTCGGTCAGCGCGTTGCCGATGTCGATCTGGCCGCAGGCGATGTTGTAGGGCCGGCCGTCAAGCGAGATCGACCGGGTCAGCCCCGTGATCGCATGTTTCGACGCGGTATAGGGGGCAGAGCCCCAGCGCGGCACCTGTGCCGAGACCGAGCCGTTGTTGATGATCCGCCCGCCTTGCGGGTCCTGCGCGCGCATCCGGGCGAATGCGGCGCGGGCACAGATAAACGACCCGGTGACGTTGATGTCGATGCAGCGCCGCCAGGTATCGACGTCGATTTCGTCGATGGTGGCACCCATGGCCGAGATGCCGGCATTGTTGAAGATGACGTCGATCCGGCCCCATTCGGCCATCGCGGCATCAAAGGCCGCGTCGACCGCGGCCGCGTCGGTCACGTCGCAGGGCAGGGCGAGGGCGGCGTCATGGGTGGCTGCCACGGCCTCGACCGTTTCCGGCGTGCGCCCCACGATGCCCACGCGCCAGCCCGCGGCAAGAAAGGTCTCGGCACAGGCGCGGCCGATACCGCGGGCACCGCCCGTGATGATGATGGTCTGCGACATGAAACAGCCTCCGGGTCAGTGATTGTCGCGCGGAAGGTGGCGGGCCACCCGGCGATAGGCGGTGGCCAGTTCAAGACATCCGCCCTGCGCAAGCTGACCCACATGGGTGCGGTAGATTTCCTGCCAGGGGGTCTGGTTGACCAGATCAGGTTTGGACCAGGATGCCTTGCGGGCCTCCCATTCCTCCGGCGCGACCAGCGCATCCATCCGGGCGGCATTCAGGTCAAGCCGGACACGGTCGCCGGTTTGCAGGAAGGCAAGGCCACCGCCCACAGCCGCCTCGGGCGAGGCGTTGAGGATCGAAGGGCTTTCCGATGTGCCGGATTGACGCCCGTCTCCGACGGTCGGCAGATGCGCGATGCCCTGCTTGATCAGCGCATCCGGCGGCTGCATGTTCACCACCTCGGCCGAACCCGGATAACCGACACAACCCACCCCCCGAATGAAGAGGATCGTCTGGTCGTCGATCGCGAGGTCGGGGTCGTTGATCCGGTCGTGATAATCCTCCGGCCCTTCGAAGACGACGGCCCGCGCCTCGAAGATGCCCTCGTTGCCCGGCTGCGACAGATACCTTTCGCGGAAATCTGCCGATATGACGGAGGTCTTCATCAGCGCGCTGTCGAAAAGGTTGCCCGATATCACGATGAAACCCGCCTTTTCGCGGAGTGGGTCATCATAGGGGCGGATCACGTCGGTATCCAGCGTGCCGTGACCGTCGAGGTTTTCACCCATGGTGCGGCCCGTAGCGGTCATGCAGGCCTCGTGGATCCGGCCCGCGCGGCGCATCTCGGCCATGATGGCGGGAACACCGCCCGCGCGGAAGAAACTTTCGCCCAGATATTCGCCTGCGGGCTGCATGTTCAGCAAAAGCGGCTCGTCATAGCCGATCTTCTGCCAATCCTCGACTGCAAGCTCCACCCCGGCATGACGTGCAATGGCCTGAAGGTGCGGCGGCGCATTGGTCGACCCGCCGATGGCCGTGTTCACGCGGATCGCGTTCTCGAAGGCCTCGCGCGTCAGGATGTCGGAGGGCTTGAGGTCCTCCATCACCATCTCGACGATCCGGCGGCCGGTCCGATAGGCCATCTCCATGCGTTCACGGAACGTGGCCGGGATCGCGGCATTGCCGGTCAGCGTCATGCCAAGCGCCTCGGCCATGGCGTTCATCGTGGATGCGGTGCCCATCGTGTTGCAATGGCCCAGCGACGGGGCCGAGGCGCAGACCCGGCCCAGAAACTCGTCATAGTCGATCTTGCCTTCGGCCAGAAGGCGCCGGCTTTCCCAGATGATCGTCCCGGAACCGGCGCGTTTGCCCTTCCACCATCCGTCATTCATCGGCCCGCCATTCAGCGCGATGGCCGGCAGATCGACCGTCGCCGCGCCCATCAGCATCGCGGGCGTGGTCTTGTCGCAACCGGTGGTCAGGACGGCACCGTCGATCGGATAGCCGTGCAGCACCTCCACCAGCCCCAGATAGGAGAGGTTGCGGTCAAGTGCCGCGGTGGGCCTCTTGCCCGTCTCCTGGATCGGGTGGACGGGAAATTCCATCGGGATGCCGCCCGCATCGCGGATGCCGGCCTTGATTCTGTCCATCAGGAAGACGTGGATCTTGTTGCATGGTGCAAGGTCCGACCCGGAATTGGCGATCCCGATCACCGGCTTGCCGCTGCGCAATTCGTCCAGCGTGAAGGCCTGGTTCTGATAGCGCTCAAGATACAATGCGGTCATGCCCGGATTGTTCGGATTGTCGAACCATTCCTGACTGCGGAACCTGCGGTTCGCACGGGTGTCTGCCATGTCTGTCCTCCCTTGACGGACCCGGGGCCCGGCCCCGTATCGCGAGGCGGAGTTTTGAGTCTGGCCGAGGGGATTGCAAGGGCAATCGGCGCGGCGCGCGGCGTCGACCCGGCGCGGGCTTGCACTGGGCCGGGCTTTGGCCCAAGTCTGGGAGACAGGCCACGGGAACGGACACGCAATCATGGCAGACGGAATGACAGAGACGCCTCATGCCGGGGCCATCGCCGAACTGGCCACGCTTCTGGGCGCACGGCTTGTCACCACGCGGGCCGACAGGGCGCATCACGGTCAGAACGAGACCGATTTCCCGGCCATGCCGCCCGACGCGGTGGCCTATCCCGAAACGACCGAAGAGGTGTCGCGCATCCTTGCGATCTGCAACGCGGCCCGCTGTCCGGTGACGGCCTGCGGGGCGGGCAGCGCGCTCGAGGGGCAGCACCTGCCGCAGGCGGGCGGGGTCAGCCTCGACCTGTCGCGGATGACACGGGTTCTGGCCCTGAATGCCGAAGACCTGAATGTCGTCGTGCAGCCGGGCCTGCGCCGCGTCGCCCTGAACGAGGAGCTGCGCGCGACGGGCCTGTTCTTCCCCGTCGATCCGGGCGCCGATGCCAGCCTGGGCGGGATGGCCGCGACGCGGGCCAGCGGCACCACGGCCGTGCGCTATGGCACGATGCGCGACAATGTCCTCGCACTCGAGGCGGTGATGGCCGACGGCACGGTGATCCGGACCGGCACGCGCGCGCGTAAATCCTCGACCGGGTATGACCTGACCCATCTTCTGATCGGGTCCGAAGGCACGCTTGGCGTGATCACGGAGCTGACGCTGAAATTGCAGGGCATCCCCGAGGCGGTCACCGCCGCGACCTGCCGGTTCGACACTGTCGAAGACGCGGTCAATTGCGTGATCCTGACCGTGCAATCGGGCTTGCCCATGGCGCGGATCGAGCTGGTCGACGAAGTCATGGTGCAGGGCTTCAACCTGCATTCGGATGCGGGCCTGCCCGAAAAACCGCACCTGTTTCTGGAATTCTCGGGCAGCGCGGCCAGCGTCGCCGAACAGGTGGCACAATTCGAGGAGATCGCGTCGGATTTCGGCGCCGAAGGCTGGACGAGCGCGACGAAGACGGAGGATCGCAACGCGCTCTGGGCGTTGCGTCACGGCGCGCATTATGCCTGCCAGGCGCTGGCCGGGCCGGGGCGGCGGATCCGCTCGACCGATGTCTGCGTGCCGATCTCGCGGCTGGCCGAAGCCGTGACCACCGCGCAACGGCTCGCGCGGGACGGCGGGCTGACGGCCACGATCTTGGGCCACGTGGGCGACGGCAATTTCCATTGCGGTATAGCGGTCGACCCCGCCGATCCTGCCTCTGTCGCGCAGGTCGCGGAGTTCAGTCATACGCTTGCACATCTTGCCCTCGATCTGGGCGGCACAGTCTCGGGCGAGCACGGGATCGGGCTGGGCAAGCTTGACCTGATGGCGCGCGAACACGGGCCGGCGCTTGGCTACATGCGCGCGATCAAGGCGGCCTTCGACCCCAACGGAATTCTCAATCCGGGCAAACTCTTGCCTGCCGCAAATGCAACGGGGACCCCCTCATGAACATCCTGATCATCGGCGGTGGCGGCGTTGTCGGACGCAAGCTGACCTCGGCGCTTGTCGCGCGCGGCACGCTGAGGGGGCAAGACATTGCAAGGATCACGCTGGCCGATATCGCGGATCCCGAACTGAAGGCAGGCAGCGTCCATGTCACGGGCCTTGCCTGTGACATTACCGACCCTGCCTCGGTCGCAGAGGCGATCACACCCGAAACGGATGTGATCTATCACCTGGCCGCCGTCGTTTCCGCCCATGCCGAAGAGGATTTCGACGCAGGAATGAAGATCAACCTTGCGGGCACGTCGAACATACTTGACCGGTGCCGCGCGCTTGGCACCGCGCCGGTCGTGGTCTTTACCTCGTCGATCGCGGTCTATGGCGGCGATGTGCCCGACCCGGTGGGCGAACACAGCTTTCTCAACCCGCAAACATCCTACGGGATGCAAAAGGCCGCGGGCGAATTGATGATTAACGACTATTCGCGCAAGGGGTTCATCGACGGGCGCGCCGTGCGCCTGCCCACGATCTCGGTGAGACCGGGAAAGCCCAACCGCGCCGCTTCGGGGTTCATGTCCTCCATCCTGCGCGAGCCTCTCAATGGGCAGGAGGCCGTCTGCCCGGTGGATGAGGATTTCCTGCATTACTACCTCAGCCCGCGGCTTTGTGCCGAAAACCTCGTTCGCGCCGCCGAGATCCCGGCAGAAGACCTTGGCCGGAACCGTGTGCTCCAGATGCCCGGGCGCACCTGGTCGATCCGGCAGATGGTCGACGCCATGACGGCCGTCTCGGGCCCCGAACCCGCAAGCCTGATCCGCCGGGAACGGGACGAGGCGCTCCTGAAGATCGTGGGCGGCTGGCGTTTCGACATCCGCGCCGACCGCGCCCTCGGGCTGGGAATGACGGCCGATGACAGCTTTGAGGACAATATCCGGTATTATATCGAGGATGACCGGCCGTAGCCGAGCAGCCACAGGGTTTGCCAAGAGCCGCCCGGCACCGCGCGGCGAACCGCAGAGGCCTGTCAGAGCGTTCTCTGCCCGGAAAAATGCCCGTGGGATGTGTCTTCATCCGCCCTGTTTGTGTGAATTGAGCCTTCAAATTTCGTTGGCGGCCAGTAGCAGCTGCAAAGCTGCGTGTTGATATACATCAACACGTTTCCAGCCTATGATAGGCTAAAAGATCCCGAAGCAATATTGGCAAGGGCGAGAGATTTCATGACCGGCAAGACAGACGCGGAACACAAGATCACAATCATCGAAATTCCCGAAGCCGTAGGCGTATTCGACAGTTTTGAGGACCTTCAGAAAGCCTTCTACGATCTGCGAATGGTCGGCTTCAGCCGTTATGACATCAGTCTTCTGGGGTCACAGGAGGCGCTGAAGGAAAAGCTGGGTGACAGATACTGGCAAGCATCCGAACTGGCAGATGATCCCGAGGCTCCCCGCGCGGCATTCGTATCCGAAGAGGCGATCGGCGAGTTGGAAGGCGGTATCGCCGGCGGTTTTTTCTTCCTTGGGTCATATGTTGCGATGACAGCCATGTTGACGGCCGCAAGCACACTTTCCGCATCCATCGCGGCAATTGCAATCGGGGGCCTGCCCGCAGCAGTGATCGGAACGCTGCTGGCCAGGCGCGTCGGCAAACATCACAAGGACTATTACGCGACCCAGATTGAACATGGCGGAATTTTGCTTTGGGTCAGAGTAGCCGACAAGACGAAAGAAGACATCGCCGTGAAGATCATGAAGGAACATTCGGGCCATGACGTCCATGTTCATCCATGGAGCGAATAAAAGGCTGGTTGTCACTGGCATCAAGAATACAACATAATCATTCTTATGCGCCATTCATCTGTGCGCTGGACATCACGCCCGCCGCCAATCGGCGAACCGGATTCCCCGGCGGGCGCAATCTTCGATCATGGGGCTGGGGCGCCAGGCGACCGGGTCTTCCGCGGCAAGCGCGGTCAGGCCCTCCAGCACGGCCTCGGCGCCCAGTGTGTCGGCGTGGTGCATCAGCCCGCCCCGCCAGCGCGGGAAGCCGTAGCCAAAGACGGTGACCAGATCGATATCCGCGGCCGTCTCGGCGATGCCTTCGGCAAGGATGTCGGCGGCCTCGTTGATCATGGCAAGGATCAACCGGCGGCGGATCTCGTCGGCGTCATAATCCGTGCGGGTTCGGCCCGCGAAATGCGCCTCTTCCAGAGCGAGGTCAGCCACGATCGGGTCCTCGACCTTGCCACCGCCCCCGGGATAGCGATACCACCCCGCCCCCGTCTTGCGGCCCAGCTTGCCCAGGTCCACCATCCGGTCGGCGATCGGGATATAGCGTCGCGCCGGGTCGCGGGTCGCGTCCTGCCGGCGCCGGTTGGCATGGGCGATATCGAGGCCCGAAAGGTCCTGCGCCTCGTAAGGGCCCATCGCATAGCCGAATTCGACCATCGCCTCATCAACCTCCCACGGGGTGGAGCCGTCCATGAACACCGTGTCCGCCGCCTCGCGATAGCGCGCAAGGATGCGGTTGCCGATGAACCCGTCGCAGACCCCCGCCACGACGGGCACCTTGCGCAGCCGCCTGGCCAGCGCATATCCCGTCGCCAGCGCCCTGTCCGAGGTCGCCGCGCCGCGCACGATCTCGAGCAGTTTCATGATATGGGCCGGCGCGAAGAAATGCAGCCCCACCAGACGGCTCGGATCCGCAAGCGCCCCGCCGATCTCGTTCAGGTCAAGATAGGAGGTGTTGCTGGCAAGGATCGCGTCCTCGGGCAACACAGCCTCGAGCGCGGCGAAGACCTGGCGTTTCACCTCCATCGCCTCGAAGGCCGCCTCGATGGCCAGGCCGGCGCCCGCCGCATTGGCATAGTCCGCCGTGAGGGTCAGCGCATCGCGCCGCGCTGTGGCGCCGGGCCCGTCGATCAGACCGCGCTTCAGGCTTGCCTCGATGATCTTGTCGACATTCGCGCCTGCGCGGGCCACGGCCTCGTCATCGGTTTCGATCAGGATGACGCCCATCCCCGCATTCAGGAGAGCATAGGCGATCCCCGCGCCCATCGTGCCGCCGCCCACCACGACCGCGCGTTCGGGCAGATCGACCCGCGGAAGGTGGTCGGGCGCCTTCGCGGCCCTTTCGGCGAAAAAGACATGCCGCAGCGCGCGCGCCTGACCGGATTGGCGCAGGGCCAGAAACGTGGCCCGTTCCTCGGCCATGCCGTCCTCGAAATCCGCGGTCATCGACAATTCGATGAGGTCGATCGCGCGCAGGGGCGCATCCTGTCCGCGCATCCTGGCCCCGGCCCGCGCACGGGCTTCCGCCAAGACGTCCTCACCCACGGCGCCGGAATTCAGCTCATGCACCGGGACCGCCATGCCCAGCCATTCGGCATTCGTCATCTCGGCAAAGCTGACCGGATCGTCGTCGACCGCGTCGATCATGCCGATCTCCCTTGCCGCGCGTCCCGAAAGCGTCTTGCCCGCCGGGATCAGGTCCAGCGCGGCCTCGATCCCGATCAGCCGCGGCAGGCGCTGGGTGCCGCCCGCGCCCGGCACGACGCCCAGCGTGACCTCCGGCAGGCCGATCACCGCATCGGCCCGCGCCACGCGATACCGGCAGGCCAGCGCCAGTTCCGCGCCGCCACCAAGGGCCGCCCCGTGGATCGCCGCGATCCAAGGCGCATGGCTGCGCGCGATCCGGTCGCAGATATAGGGCAGGTGCGGCGGCTCGGGATCGCTGTCGAATTCGCGCGCATCCGCCCCCGCGGCAAAGACGCGGCCCGCCCCCGACAGGATCACCCGCTCGACGTCGCCCTCGGCCTCGATCCGGTCCAGCGCGGCAATCAGGCCGGCGCGCACTGCCTGCCCGATCGCATTGACCGGCGGCGCGTTCAGCACGACATGGACCACCCGCCCGTCGCGGCGATAATCGACACTCATCCCCGGATCCTTCCCCTCGCCCGTTTCATCTTTCCCCAAATACTCCCGCCGGAGGCGGTCCCGCCCCCCGCCGTTAGCCCGTCGGCCCGCTCAGCAAGCCACGCTCCGTCACCAGCAGAACAAGATCCGAGAGGGATTGCTCGATCCCGCGCCCACTGGTGTCGAGCGTGGCGCCCGCGCGGGCATATTGCGCCTCGCGGCTGGTCAGGATCGACCGAAGCTGATCCATCGCCGCGGGGTTGCCCGCCATCGGACGCATGTCACCCTGCGCCCGGACCCGCTCCATGTGCTCGGCCGGTGTCGCCCGCAGCCAGATCGTGTGAAATCGCGCAAGCAGCGCCTCGTAGGTGTCGGGTTCCGACACGATGCCGCCCGCGACAGCCAGCACCATCGCGTCATGGCCGTCGGCAATCCGTCCGATGGCGCTGGCCTCCAGCCGGCGATAGCCCTCCTGCCCGTAAAGGGCGATCAGCTCGTTCACGGGCATGCCCGATTGCGCCTCGATCTCGGCATTCAGCTCGACAAAGGGCAGGTCGAGCCGCGTGCCGAGCTTGCGGCCCAACGTCGATTTGCCCGCCCCGCGCAACCCGATCAGCGCGATCCGCCGGCCGCGCGCCGCGCCGCTTTCAGTGGGGGCCAGGATGTCGCGCACGCGCGCCCGTGTGGCCGCGTCGGCGGTGCGGAACATCTCGGCGATCCGGCGGGCCTCGGCTGCTTTGTCATCGGCCAGCAGATGGTCCACCCTCTCGCCCAGGGCCTCGGCCACCCGCAAGAGGACCCCGATCGAGACATTGCCGCGCCCGGTCTCCAGATCGGCAAGGTAGCGGGGCGAGACGCCAGACAAATCCGAAAGGACGCGCCGCGGGATACCCTGACGCTGCCGCGCCCGGCGCAGCCTTTCGCCGATCTGCGCCATCAGTGCTTCGGTCGCCTCGCCCGGGCTCGGGGCATCGGTCATGGCGCGTGGTGCCTTTCCTGTCCGGGTCAGTGACATGATCTGCCACCGCTTCTAGGCCCCGCCCCCCCGCGCATCAATCCCTGGCCCCGTCATCTAAGGCCCCGCCATCTCCGGCTTCGTCAACCTCGGACAGCCATTCCGCGATCAGCGCCCGGATCTCGGGTGGCGGGGATTGCTTGCGAAAGGCATCGGCCACGATGAAGACGCAAGTGAACCGGCCCTCGAAACAGATCTGGCTGTCCTGCCGGCCCGTCACCTCAAAGGTGATCGACGTTCCGCCCAGCCGGATCGGCCGCACCTCGCACAAGAGCCGGTGACGGGGCGTGACGGGGCGCCGGAAATCCATGGACAGGTTCACGAAGGGTGTGCCGAGGTTGCGGTCGATCTCCATCTGGAACCAGCCGTCGCCGCCCAGCACATGTTCCCACCAGCCGTCGATGGCCTCGAGGGCGAAGGCCGGCAGCCGCCCGGTATAGGCGATGCGCGCCGGGTCGCAATCGCCCCAACTGACGCGGATTTCGTGGAAATAGGGATCGGGCATCGTGTCCTTGCTTCGCGGGCCACCAGGCGCGGGAGCGCACCAAATTTACGTAAATTTGGTGCGCCCCTGCCCGCCGGGGTCAATAGGTTTCGACGTGGTAGCGGCCATCTTCGCGCATCCTGTCGCGCAAGGCCGTCCAGTGTTCGCCGAGACTTTCGGCGATGCTGGTAAAGGCGCGCTCCACGCCCTCCTCCATGCCGCGCAGACCGCAGATATAGATGTGGGTCGCGGGGTCGGTCAGCATGGCGGCCACCGTGTCCGCCTCGGCTGTCAGCCTGTCCTGCACGTATTCCTTGGGCTGGCCCTCGATGCGGCTGAAGACCAGGTGCTTTTTCAACATCGTGTCGGGCACCTTCTTCAGCGGGCCGAAATAGGGCAGGCTTTCGGGTGTCCGGGCGCCGAAGAACAGGACCATGTCGCCGTCGCCGCCTGCCATGGCGCGCTGGCGGTGCATGGTGAAGGCGCGCATCGGCGCCGATCCGGTCCCGGTGCAGATCATCAGAAGCCGCGCATCCGGATCCTGAGGCATCAGGAAGGTCTGCCCCCACGGCCCCGTCACCCGGACCTCGGCCCCCTGTTCCAGATCGCACAGATAGGTCGAGCAGACACCGCCCGGCTCGCGTTTCACCGTCAGAGAGACGTTGTGGTAATTCGGACGCTCCCCGTCGCGGGGCGAGGAGACGGAGTAGAGCCGGGGCAGATGTGGCCGGCCCTCCGCATCCTCGCCGGGCGGCAGGATGCCGATCGACTGCCCCTCCAGCACGGGAAAGCTCTGGCCCCCGAAGTCGAGGATGATGTGGCGCACGTCATGATCCGGGTCGTCGGTCAGCCGGTAATTGCCCTGAACCCGCGCCGTGACCGGCTTTGACAGGGGATAGAGGTTGACCGAAGGCCTGGCTGCGCTGACCGGTGCCACGGGCTTGCCGCCCGCACCCTGATGCGCCTCGGCGAGCAGGGCCGCGATCGGGTCGTCTCCCGTCGCGTCGCCGCCGGCGGCAAGAGCGATATCCTCCTGCTCGGGCAGTTCTTCCCAGCCATATTGCTCTTCCAGGCTGTAGGGTTCGGCCACGACGCGCCAATTGTCGATCGACCCGGTGGGGCAGACCGGGATGCAGGCCATGCAATGGTCGCAACTGTCGGCATTCACGACGACATTGGTGTCGTCATGTTCGATCGCACCCACCGGGCACGCCATCTCGCAGGTATAGCAGCGGATGCAGATCTCGGGGTCGATCAGGTGCTGTTTCATCGGCAGTGTCATCGCGTTTCCTTCGCTGTCGGGCAAAGCATGCGCGTGCCCGGTCTTGTCGTTGGTGCGATGGCGTGGGGTCGGAGAGCCGGAAAGCCCGTCTCAGCCGCGGTTCAGAACCACGTCCGGAAGGCTGAGAGCCTCGATCAGGGCGGCGCACAGGCCGGTGCATCCCTTGCAACCGATGCAGGGCCCCTGAACGGACATGATCTCTTTTCCCAGCGCTTGCGTGCGCGGCGCGTGGCCGATCTGTCGCTCTGTCATTATCTCGGGTCTCCCTCTGCCTCCCGGTGGCGATGAACAGGCACGATAGGCCCTCATCGCCGCGCGTCCTTGCGCCAGATCAAGTCGCTCTCGCCGTCTCGCCGCTGGTCAGGAGCCCGCGAAGGCGCCGGACCAGCCCCGCCCTCTTACGCCATGTGAAGTTTCACATATTCGAAATCGCCCGGCTTGTTGTCGATCCCCACCTTGGGCGGCGCGATCCAGCCGGCGAACTTGCCCGGCTCGTAGCAGGGCACCATCAGCGACTGGATGAAATCGCCATCGGCCTTCGTGGGCAGCCAGTCCTTCGATCGGACGTCCCATTCCGCGCGCGGGAGAATCTTGCCGTCCGGGTCGACAGGGACGGTCGAAAAGACGCCGATCTGCCGGTGAAAGCCCTCATGCGGCAGTTTGAGTTCGAACTCGACCCCGGCCTTGGCAATCGCCTTGTTCCAGCGACCCACGCCGCCCGACGCGTCGCGGACATAATCGTCGCGCAACCGCATGTTGATCGCGGTCAGGGCAGGCACCTCCTCGGCAACGATGGCGCCGTCCTTGACCGAACGCACGACATAGCTGTCGCCGGTCAGCCGGTGATCGTCGTCGATCCGCTGTTCCATGTAACGGCCCTTGATGCCGGCGTTGAACGCGTTGGCGGCATTGGTCGAGACCTCCTGCCCGAACAGGTCGAGCGAAAGGGAGTAGTGCAGGTTCAGCTTCTTCTGGATCGTCGGCAGGTCGATCACGCCCAGATCGCGGATCCTGTCGATGTCGTAGGGGTCGGAAATGCCGGCCTCCTTCATCGCCTGGCAGGTGCGCTCGACGATGCGGCCCACGCCCGTCTCGCCCACGAACATGTGGTGCGCCTCTTCGGTCAGCATGAAACGACAGGTGCGCGACAGCGGGTCGAACCCCGATTGTGCCAGGCTTTCCAGCTGCATCTTGCCGTCGCGATCGGTGAAATAGGTGAACATGAAGAAGGACAGCCAGTCCGGCGTTTCCTCGTTGAAGGCGCCCAGCATGCGCGGCGCCTCGTCCGACCCGGAGGATCGGCGCAGAAGGTCATCGGCCTCTTCGCGGCCGTCGCGGCCGAAATACTTGAACAGAAGATAGACCATCGCCCAGAGGTGACGGCCTTCCTCGACATTGACCTGAAAGAGGTTGCGCAGGTCATAAAGCGAGGGTGCGGTCTTGCCCAAGAAGCGCTGCTGTTCGACCGAGCCCGGTTCGGTATCGCCCTGGATCACGATCAGCCGCTTGAGCATGTTGCGGTATTCGCCCGGAACCTCCTGCCAGGCGGGCTGGCCGTAATGTTCGCCGCAAGGGACGGTGCGGTCATCGACCTGCGGGGCAAGCAGCACGCCCCAGCGATATTCGGGCATCTTCACGTAGTCGAACTTGGCCCAGCCCTTGGGATCGACGCTGACGGCGGTTCGAAGATAGACATCGGATTTCTGGAAATTCTGGGGGATCAGGTCGTTCCACCAGTTGATATAGCCGGGGTGCCAGCGTTCCAGCGCCTTGAGCACCTTGCGGTCCGAACTGAGGCCCACATTGTTGGGGATCTGCGTGTCATAGCTGACATTGATCAGGTCGAGCATCTTGAACTGTCCTCTCCGTTGTCGCCCGGAAACTTCAAAAGTTTCCGGACCGGTTTCTTTTCAAGAAACCGCGTGCGCCAGGCATCACACGCGTTCCAGGTCATAATCGCCGCGCTGGCCCGTGCCATAGCGCTGGAGCGCGCCATCCGGGCCCACGGCATTGGGGCGGTTGAATATCCAGTTCTGCCAGGCGGTGAGCCGGCCGAAGATCCGCGTCTCCATCGTCTCGGGCCCCGCGAACCGCAGATTGGCCTCCATGCCCGTCATCGCGTCGGGGGAAAAACTTGCGCGTTCCTCGAGGAAGATGCGGATCTCGTCCTCCCAGTCGATGTCGTCGAAGATATAGGTGACGAGGCCCAGCTCCTCGGCGCGCTCGGCCTCGATATCTTCGCCGATCGCCTCGCGGGCGGTGTCGACCGCATCGGGCGTGCCGTAGAACCGGGTCTGAAGGCGGGTCAGGTCATTGCCCATCGGGTAGACGCCGAAATTGCCCTCGCTCAGGCGGATCGTGGCAATCGTGCGGTTGTCGCCTTCGAACTCGTCCTCCATCATGTAGCTGCGATCGACGGCCCAGAGGATCTCGGCCAGCATCCCGGCAAAGCACGAGCCATGCTCGATCAGCGCCACAAGGCTGCGCGAGGTCACGTCGATCCGCTTGAGGACGCGTTTCCAGTAATGGAGGATCTCGTTGGCCAGCCAGTGATCGCGGTTCTCCAGCAACAGCGCCTCGTGGGCCAGAACCGCCTCGGGGTCGCCCTGGCTGCGGAAGACCCAGTTGCCGAGCGTCATCTCGTTCAGGCGCAGATGCAGGATCGCGTCATCCAGCTCGCGCGCCAGCCGCAGCATGTAGCCCCGGTCACCCTGGGCCACGAGCGCCTCGAGGCTGTCGGGCGCGGCCTCGTCGGGGCCATGGATCGTGATCGTGGCCTTGCGGCCCGCGCGATCGAGCGCCACTTCGATCAGGCTGTAGGTGATCGCATCCTCCGCGACCGTCCGATCAAGGGGACCAAGGGTGATGCCCTGATCCACGTCAGCCTTCGGCGACTGCGCCGCGAATTCGCGGGCCCGCGCCACGACCGTCTCGTCGAATCTCGAATTCGGGATGACCTCGTCCACGAGGCGCCACTCCTGTGCCCGCTTGCCGCGCACGCCCTCTTCCATCGCGCAGAAGACATCGGCGAGGTCACGCCGCACCCGGCGCTTGTCCGTCACCCGGGTAAGCCCGCCCGTGCCCGGCAGAACCGCCAGCAGCGGCACTTCAGGCAGCGCCACCGAGGAGGCGCTGTCATCGGTCAGCATGATGTGGTTGCAGGCCAGCGCAAGCTCATAGCCGCCGCCCGCGCAGGCGCCCTTCACGGCGGCGATGTATTTCTGGCCGCTATCTGCCTCGGCCGCCTCGTAGGTGTTGCGCGTCTCGTTGGTGAATTTGCAGAAATTCACCTTGTGGCTGTGGGCGGCCCCGCCCAGCATCCGGATATTCGCGCCCGCGCAGAAGACCCTGTCCTTGCCCGATTGCAGGACCACGACCTTGACCTGGGGATGTTCGAACCGCATCCGCTGAACGATGTCCGACAGTTCGATATCGACCCCGAGGTCATAGGAATTGAGCTTGAGCTGGTAGCCGTCGAACAGCCCGCCATCCTCGTCCACATCCATGAACAGGTTGGCGACCGGCCCGTCATATTCGACCCGCCAATGGCGGTATTTCGTGGGGTCGGTCTGGAAGTCGATGGCCTTGGTCATGCGGCAAATCCTGTTCTGATGACGGGACGATAGGGCATTGGGCCTGCGTCGTAAACGGTTATGTGCATAATAGTGCTTAATTATTTTCTATATAACTTCATATGGTTAGATGACTTTGGTAAATTTAATATCGGATATATGCATTATATTGCATTCTCCTTCCGCACATCTGACAGCCGGGCGCGAATCCCGTCGAGGTCCTGGCCCAGAACCGGCCCCCGACCCGCCCTCTCGAGATGGGCCTCGACAAGGCCCGCGATCCGCTCGACCGCGCGGGGTCGACCCATCCGCGCCTTCACGCCGGCATTGGCGACCTGGATCAGGGCCTGCACGGCCTCGCGTTCGGGCGACGGGTCGGGGCAGGCCATCCAGACCGGCTCCAGCACTTCATGCGCCTCCCAGAAGAAACCCTCGTCGAGGAACCGCAGCCCGGTGATGAAGGCGTCAGACCGCGCAAGGGCCACGGGCGACATGCCCGGCGCCACGCTGTCGCGGATCGCATCGAAGGCGCCTTCGGGATGGCGCGCGGTGCGGCCGGGGATATGGGCGTGGGGCGGATGCCTCACGCCACCTCGACCCGCGCATCTTCGATCCGGATCAGCCGGGCGGTGAACTCTGCCACCGCCTCGATCACCGCCTGCGGCTGTTCGGCATGGGGGGCGTGGCGGCAATCATCGAGGATCAGCATGTCGACCGGCGCATAGGACCGGCCCTCGATCTCCTCGATCTGGGCGAGCGTGCCGTATTGATCGTCGCGGCCCTGGATCGCCAGAACCGGCACGCGGATATAGTCGATCACGTCCGACACGTCCCAGTCGCGGAACCCGGGGTCGAGCCAGGCCCCGTTCCAGCCCAGGAAGGCATTGTCGGGATCGCGGTGATACTTCGCCATCCTCTCGCGCAGGCCCGCATCAAAGGCATCGCGCGCCTTGGCGATCTCGGTCAGGCCCATCGGTTCGGCAAAGAAATGGGGCGCCATCAGGATCAGGCCGCGCACGCGGAAATCCTCGACCCGGCCGGCATGTTCGGCGGCGATGGTCGCCCCGTCGGAATGGCCCATCAGGATCACCCGTTCCAGCGACAGCGCGTCGAGCACCCGCGGCAGCACCTCGACCGCCTCGCGGGTCATGTAATCCAGGGGCCGGGGCAGATCGGCCGGGTCCGACTGGCCATAGCCCGCGCGGCTGAAGGCCACGACGCCAAGGCCCGTCGCGCGGGACAGATGCTCGGGAAAGTCGCGCCACAGTTCGAGACATCCCAGCCCCTCGTGCAGCAGAACGATCGTCGCGGCCCTGTCCGGCGCAGGGCCCCAGCAGGCATAGTCCAGCGACTTGCCCGCCGCCATCAGCCGCCCCGGCCCCCACCCGGCCATCACGCACCCTCCCTCAGCCTGAACCGCTGGATCTTGCCCGTCGCCGTCTTGGGCAGGTCGTCCACGAATTCGATCCAGCGGGGATATTTCCACTTGCCGATCGTGTCCTTGACCATGTCCTTCAGCGCCTCGGCCGTGGGCGCCTCCTGCCCCGGTTTCAGCACGACGAAGGCCAGCGGCTTGTCGAGGCCATCCTCGTCGGCGCGAGCCACGACGGCGGCCTCGAGGACGGCGGGGTGTCCGATCAGGGCCTGTTCCACCTCGAAGGGGCTGACCCAGATGCCCGAGACCTTGAACATGTCGTCCGTGCGCCCGCAATAGACATAGCGGCCATCGGCGCGGCGTTCATACTTGTCGCCTGTGCGGGTCCATTCGCCTTCGAATGTCGTGCGGCTCTTGCCGCGCTGGTTCCAGTAGCCATCGGCCGATGACGCGCCGCGCACCAGCAATTCGCCCACCTCGCCGGGCGCGACTTCCTCGCCCGTCTCGTCGACCAGGCGCAGATCGTATCCCGGAACCGCGACGCCGGAGGTGCCATAGACCACATCGCCCGGCGCATTGCTGAGAAAGATGTGCAGCATCTCGGTCGAGCCGACGCCATCGAGGATGTCGATCCCCCAGATCGCATTCCACCGCTTGCCCACCTCTTCCGGCAGCGCCTCCCCCGCCGAGATCGAGGTGCGCAGCGGCGCCTGCGGATGGCGAGCCTCGCTTTCCCATTTGTGGATCAGCGCCGCAAACAGGGTCGGCACGCCGCAAAAGATCGTGGGCTTTTCCCGCTGAAGGATCTCGCTCACCGTGTCGGGCGTGGGCCGGCCGTCGAAGATCACCGTGGTGGCCCCGACCGACAGCGGGAAAGACAGCGCATTTCCCAGCCCGTAGGCGAAGAAGAACTTGGCCGCGGAATAGACGATATCGTCCTCGCGGATGCCCAGCACCTGTGCCGCATAGGTGTCGCAGGTGGCCCGCAGGGAGCCGTGGACATGGCGCACGCCCTTGGGCTGCCCCGTCGAGCCCGAGGAATAGAGCCAGAACGCCGTCTCGTCCGCGCAGGCCGTGACAGCCGCGATCGGATCGGCTCCGTCGATGAAAGCGTCGAACCCGGCCAGCCCCTCGGGCGGAGCGCCGCCCACGACCACGATTTCGCGCAGATCGGGGCAGGCGCGCGCGGCGGGCAGAACGATGTCCGCAAGCTCGGCCGAGACGAACAGGATCGCGGCGCGGCTGTCCTTGAGGATGATCTCATAAACCTGCGTCGCCAGCAGCGTGTTGATCGGGATCGGCACGATGCCCGCCTTCATCGCACCGAAGAACAGCTGCGGGAATTCGATCTGGTCGAGCAGGATCATCGCCGCCCGTTCCTCGCGCCGCAATCCGGCCCGCACGAGCGCGCCCGCGACGCGCGAGGACCCGTCCGCCAGCGCCCCGTAGGTCAGGCTGCGCCGCGCGCCACCGGCCTCGCGAAAGGCGGTCTTGGCGGCCCGGCCTTCGTCCAGATGCCGGTCCACGAACCACAGGGCCGCGTTTTCGTTCGTCGTCATCCGATCCTCCCTCAAGCCCGAACCGGATGCCTCCCAACATCCGAATCGTTATGCTTTATAATGCAACCGATCGGCGATGATGCGAGGTTTTGTCGCGGGCAGGCGCCATTTTGTGCACTATCGTGCAGATCAGCACCCGACGAGAAGCGTCCCCCCATCTGTATCGTCATAAAGCCTGTCCACGATGGCGGCGCGGCGGGACAGGATCTTGCGGAAATTGATATTCCCCTTTGCCGTGATCTCCCCCTCCGCGATCGAGGGAGGTTCGGCCAGGACCAGAGCCCGGGTGACCCGGGCAGAGGATCCCTTGCCCTCGTTCTGCGTCTTCAGACGGGACAGGATCTCTGTGCCATCGACGATCAGGACGCCCTCATCCTCGCTTGCGGCCTCGCGCAGGGATGGCGCCGGCACGATCATCACCCCCACCTCGTTGCGGTCGGCGCCTGTCAGGATCACATCCATCGCCAGTCCCCTGAGCGCGATCAGAAGATCAAGGCGCAGGGTCGCGGCGCGCACCCATGTGCCCGACAACAGCTTGAATTCCTCGGCCATCCGCCCGTCGAACCGCAGGCCCATCGCGTCGTTGCCTGGCTCGACATAGGCCATGGCGTCGCCGGTGATGAAGAACCCCTCCTCGTCGAAGGCGGCATCGGTCTTGTCCGGATCCTCGAAATAGCCGGGCGTGATCGTCGGACCCCGCAGCCGCACCTCGAACCGGTTCTCGTCGTCGGGGATCAGCTTGACCTCGAGCCCCGGAACCGGGACACCGACGATGCCCGACCGGGTCGTGGGTTCATGCTGGATGATGGCGGCGGGCGCGGTTTCGGTCAGCCCCCAGGACGACGTGAACAGCGGCATCTCGCCCCGGACCTCGCGGGCCATGTCCTCGAGATCGGCCCAGACATCCTGCGGCAGCGAGGCGCCGGCATAGAACAGCATGTCGAGATTTTCGAAATAGCGCCGCCTGAGATCGGCATCCTCGCGCATCGCGTCGCGGATCTGGGCAAAGCCCACCGGCACGTTGAAGGCGATGGTGCCCGTCATCAGCCTCTGGTTCTCGATCGTGCGGGGGGCCAGCTGGGGCGAGGGCTTGCCATCGTCGATATAAAGCGCGCCGCCATTGGCCAGCATCATGTTGACGTTGTGCGACCCGCCGAAGACATGGTTCCACGGCAGCCAGTCGACGATCCGGGGCGGCCGCTCGGCCACAAAGGGCAGCGTCGCGGCAAGCTGTGCCTGATTGGTGCACATCATCCGGTGCGTCGTCAGCACGCCTTTGGGCGCCGAGGTCGACCCCGATGTCATCAGGATCTTGGCCACCGTGTCCGGCCCGACGGCGGCATTGGCGGCCGACACGTCCCCCTGACCCGCCAGAAGCGCGGAGAACGGGGTCACCCCCTCGGACACATTGACGCTTGCCACCTTGGTCAGCCCGTCGAAACAGGGCAGGTCGAGTGCTGCGCCATAGGGCCCGCCATCGGCGGCGAACACCATCCCCGGCCTGACAAGCCCGGCCACGTAATCCAGCTGTTTGCGGGCATCGGGGATCAGGGCATATTGTTCGGCCACCGGAACCACCGGCACGCCCACATATTGCGCGCCCAACGTCAGAAGCGCGTGATCGACACCATTGCCCGAAATGATCAGCACGGGCGTTGCGGCGGTCATGCCGCGATCGAGCAGGCTTGCCGCGATGGCCCGCACCTGATCCAGCGCCTCGGCATAGGTCACCTCGCGCCAGCCGGAGCCGGACCTTTCGGCCAGGAACACCGCGCCCGGCGTCTTCTCCGCCCAATGGTGCAGCCAGTCCGTCGCCCGGTCGGGCACCGGGCCAAGCGGCACGTTCGATGTCAGAAGGATCGCCCCGCCGGGCAGGTCCTGCCGGGTGACGGAGTGGCGGCGATACAAGGTCTCAGTCATTGCCCCGGTTCCCCTGCTGCTCGACCTGTTCCAGCATCCGGACAAGGGTCGCGCGATCCTCGGTGCTCATCTTGCGGGTCATGCGCCGGTCATGCGCCTCCACATCCTTGCGCGCGGCGGCGAGGACCTTGGCGCCCTTCGCCGTCAACACGATCTCGTAGGCGCGCCTGTCGGCGAGTGCCCTTGTCTTTTCGATCAGGCCCGCCTTTTCCAGCTCGTCGAGGATCACCACGAGGTTCGGCGGCTCGATCGTCAGAAGGTCGGCCAGCTTGCTTTGCCGCAGCTGCGCATGGGCGCCGATCAGAACCAGCGCCGAGAACGAGATCATCCGCAAACCATGTGGGCGCAACGTCTCGTTCAGATCGGTCTGGATCGTGTTGAAGGCACGTTTCATCCCGTAGCCCAGATAGACCCGCAGTGATGCGTCGGACGGAGAGCGGAGCATCGTCATCGGTTCACCTCCCTCGCATCAGACAATCAGGAAAAGCGTGATCGCCGGGAACGCCACGAGGACCGCCACCCGGATCAGGTCCGAGGCCACGAAGAACAGCACCGCCTTGTAGGTCTCGAGCATGGAGGTGGTGCGGTCGAGCGCGTTGATGATGAAAAGGTTCATCCCCACCGGCGGCGTGATCAGCCCGACCTCGACGACGATCAGCACAAGGATGCCGAACCAGATCGCGGTCAGTTCGGTGGCCTGCCGTTCGGCCATGATCGGGGTCACGCGGATGCCGATTTCGCGCTGGAGCGCGCCGGGGATCTCGGCCCCCGCGGCCAGAAGTGCCTCGACCTCGGCGCGGGTCTCGGCGGTGATTTCGGCTGCGGAGGCAAGTGCTGCGCGCGCGGCCTCGTGCTGCATGGCGATCAGGTCGACCAGACCGAAATCAAGCACCGAGATGACCGGAAAGAAGATCGGCACCGTCAGAAGGATCATCGACAGGCTGTCCATCACGCAGCCGAAGACAAGATAGAAGCACAGGATGATGACAAGAACTGTCCAGGGGCTGAACCCCTGCCCCACGACCCAGCCCGACAATTCCTGCGGCACCTGCGTCAGCGCGAGGAACCCGTTATAGAACGCGGCCCCCAGCACGATGAAGAAGATCATCGCCGTCGAGCGCGCCGTGACGGTAAAGCTGTCGACCAGCGTCGCGCGGTTCAGCCCGCCATTGGCCCAGGCGATCAGCCCGGTGCCGAATGCGCCCACCGCGGCACCTTCGGTCGGGGTGAAGATACCGCCATAGATGCCGCCCACAACCGCGACAAAGACCAGAAGAACGGGCCAGACAGCACCAAGCGCCCGGAACCGTGCGGCATAGGGGACAGGGTCGCGCACGCCCGCGCGTTCGGGATAGATGCGCACATAGATCGAGATCGCGATCATGTAGCCGATGGCCGCCATGATCCCTGGGATGATTGCCGCGAGGAACAGCTTGGCGATATTCTGTTCGGCGAGAATCGCATAGATCACCAGCACGACCGAGGGCGGGATCAGGATGCCCAGCGTGCCGCCGGCGGCCAGCGTCGCGGTGGAAAACCCCCCCGCATAGCCATATTGGCGCAGCTCGGGCAGGGCTACGCGGCCCATGGTCGCCGCGGTGGCAAGGCTTGATCCGCAGATCGCGCCAAAGCCGCCGCAGGCCCCCACCGCGGCCATCGCCACCCCGCCCTTGCGGTGGCCAAGCCAGCCTTCGGCAGCCTTGAAAAGCGCCTGGCTCATCCCGCCCAGCGTGGCGAAATATCCCATCAGCAGGAACATCGGCACGATCGACAGGGAATAGTTGGAAAAGGTGGTGTAGGTTTCGCTCTTCAGCTTGGCCAGGGCGATGTCGGCCGTGCCCTGCACCATCCACAGCCCCACGAAACCGATCGTGAACATGGCCAGCCCGATCGGCACCCGCAAGAAGATCAGGATCAGCAGAGCCGGGAAGGAATAGAGCCCGATTTCAAGGTTGCTCAATGCTCGGCCCCCAGTTCATCCTCGGCGATCTGCCGGCCGGTCATCGCCTCGAGGACGCGGACCGCCGCCATGTAGACCCCGACGATCGCCGCCACGCCCGCCCCGACAACGCTGGCCGCATAGGACCACCAGACCGGGAATTGCAGCAGGAACGTCGTCTGTCCGGAACTGATCTTGCCGTCCATCCCGGACTTGAGCTGAACGGCGATCACCACCAGCGTGACGGCGAACAGGATCTCGATCGCCGCCCGCAGGACGCGCAGCGCCCGGTCCGGCATCCAGGAGGTGAAGATGTCCACCGTCGCGTGCCCGGCCGTCACCTGCGTAAGCGGCAGGAAGGCGAAGATCGCAAAGGCCATGCCGGCCTCGACCAGTTCGAAATCACCGCGTATCGCACCGATGCCGGCCTTGATCAGCCAGTCGGCAAGACCCGGGATGATTGCCTGAACGGCATCCGAATTCAGGATCGTGTTGGCGGTGCGCCCCAGAATCGACAGGCAGATGATCAGGATCAGCACGGACAGGACGATGCCGCCCAGGATCGCCATGATCCGCGAAATGGTCAGGAACAGCCGATGCATGACGACCCCTTCGGGCCCTCGCGGCCCGGCTATGCATGTCTTGACATGTCAGGGGCCGCGCAAGGCGATGCGCGGCCCCGATCCCGGCTCAGCCTTCGTAGGCGGCCATCAGGGCGCGGGCCTCGTCGATCAGGGCTTGCCCGTCGATCCCGCGCTCTTCCATGTCCGCGATCCAGCTTTCGTAGATCGGATCGGCAAGGGCGCGCCATTCGGCCGCTTCCTCTTCGGAGATGGTGATGATGTTGTTGCCGTTATCAACCGCGAATTCACGCGCCGGACCATCCGCATCGGCCTGGGTGCCGCCAGCAAAGATCGAGAATTCCAGCCCGGAATTGTTGTCGATCACCTGCTTGAGATCATCCGGAAGACCCTCATACGTGTCCTTGTTCATCGCAAGCACGAAGGTCAGGTTGTAAAGCGCCGGGCCTTCGAATTCGGTGTGATTGTCCACCAGTTCGGCCACCCGGAGCGACGTCGTGACTTCCCACGGGATCGTCGTGCCGTTGATCACGCCCTTGGACAGCCCCTCGGACACCGCCGGGACCGGCATGCCGACAGGCTCTGCCCCCAGAAGCTCGAGCAGCTGGTTCACAAGGCGCGACCCGCCGCGGATCTTCATGCCGGCCAGATCCTCGGGGCTTTCGACCGGTGCGTCGGTGTGGAACAGGCCAGGCCCGTGAACCCAGGTTCCGATGATGTGAACATCGGAAAATTCGCCATCCTTCATGTGGGTTTCGAACATCTGCCAATAGGCCGACGAGGCGGCGCGCGCATCCTCGACCATGAAGGGCAGCTCGAACACCTCGGTCGTCGGGAAACGGCCGGGCGTATAGCCCACCACCGTCCAGACCACATCGGCGATCCCGTCGATGGCCTGGTCGATCAGCTCTGGCGGGGTGCCGCCAAGCGCCATGGCGGCATAGCGTTCAACCTCTATCCGGCCACCGGATTCCTCCTCGACGGTGTCGGCCCAGACATCGAGGACAAGCTGGGGCACGTTGGCCTGTGCCGGCAGGAACTGGTGCAACCTCAGCGTCACCTCCTGCGCCATGGCGCCGGATGCCGTCAGCGCGGCGATGGCAACGCCACCCATCGCACTCATGATGGTTCTTCTCGTGGTCATGTTATCCTCCCTGTGACCGGTCGCGAATCGCCTGCCCGTCTCTCCCGTCCGGATCGGGCGTCCCGCCGATCGCTATGATACATATTCATTATGATCTGTCACTGTTTTTCATGCGCCGTTCCCGCTCCTGTCCGCCGTCATTCCGCCGGCCCGATGGTCAGGCGCACAGGGTCAAGCCCGTCGATCCCGCCCGCGATCACGTCTCCCGCAACGACGGGCCCCACACCTTCGGGTGTGCCGGTCAGGATCACGTCCCCCGGACCAAGATGGTAGTAATCCGACAGGCAGGAGATCACCGCCGGCACATCGTGGATCAGCAGATCGAGGGTCGAATCCTGCTTTCTCTCGCCGTTCACTTCGAGCCAGATCCTTTGGGAGGCGAGCGCGCCGTATTCCGAGGCCTTCACCATCGGCGCAAAGACGGCCGAGCCTTCGACATCCTTGCCGAAATCCCAGGGCCGCTTGACGTTGCGCGAGGCGACCTGAAGATCGCGCCGCGTCATGTCGAGCGCGGAACCATAGGCATAGACCGCAGCCGCCGCTACCTCCCGATCGCCGCGGAAGATCGGGGCCCCCAGCGCCACGGCCAGCTCCATCTCGAAATGGTAATTCGACGTGCCCGGCGGATAGGGCAACGTCATCCCTGTCGGCGCGGCATGCAGCGCGGCCTTGGTAAAGAAGAACGGCGCCTCGCGGTCCACCTCGTAGCCCATCTCCTCGGCATGGGCGGCATAGTTGCGCCCGACACAGAAGATCCGGTGGATCGGATAGGCCGCGTCCTCTCCCCTGACGGGGATCGTCCGGGTTTCGGGGGCCTCGAACAGAATGTTCATCTCATGCGCTCCTTGTAATGGCCAGGCTTGTCCTGAAGCGGACGGTCATGGTTCCGCACAAGGAATCTCTTCCTCGGCATACTGGTCTATCTTCGAAAAAACCGGCGCGGTGAAGCTGTCCTTCGGGCCCCATTCGATCCGCTCGGCGTTGACCCGGTCGCCCCGGCCCTTGACCACGTGAAAGGCCGCCGAGGCGGAGCGCAGGGGCGGTTTCACCGCCTCGCCCGCCTGCAACATCAGCGCGGCGATATTCCGGCGGACGACCTACCGGATGTCCCGGTTCTGTGTGCATGCGGCTCCTCCCTCGATCCAGGATGCATGATCGTGATCGGCCTGCGGCTCACATCTTTTCCGACATGCGATCCGGTTGAAAGGGTCACCCATGATCATGCATGGTCGTACATCTCCGCATCAGCCCGCGCCCCCCTCATCCTGCCCGAGCCAGAGCGCGAGGCGCGACTGCCGCGCGACGCTTGCCCCGGTCCGTGCCGGAAACCCGCCCTCTCCGGAATGGAACCGCCGGGAGATCCCGGTCTCGGCCCCGGGGCTGAGCGCGAGATAGGCCCGCGCAAAGGCCCGCCGCGCAACCCTGCCGGGCCAACCTGCGGGCAGCGCCTCGGGCGGCAGGCCGGGATCGCGCAGAACCGCCAGCCTGAACAGATGGACCAGCCGCAGCCGCGCGATCAGCGCGGCCTCCGGCCCGGCGGGCAGCGCATCAAGCGCGGAACAGGCTGCGATCACGGCGTCATAGGCCGCCGCCTGTTCGGTGAGGGGCCAAAGACGCGACGCGAGAAAGGACCAGTCCCCTGTCTCGCCGGTCGCGCGCATGATCGCGCGGGCAACAGGCCTCGGCCCGCGGTCAGGCCCCAGCCACAGGCCGGGTGCCACCTCGACCAGCCCCGCAGAGGCCGCCTCACCCGGCGTGGCGGGGCCCTCGACCCAGAGCCAGCCCTCGGGGTCGGGCTCGGGCGGCGCGAAGATGACGTCGGAGGCCGCGGCGAATTCCTGCCGCGCGACCCCGGTCAGCCGGTAATAGCTGCGCCGGCCCACGCGTTCGCCTTCCAGTTGGCCGGCGGAAACAAGCCGCGACACGGCCGTGCGCACGAGGCTTTCGTTCAGCCCCGCCTCGGCACAGATCTCGATCAGCGACCCCATCCAGAGGACGCCGCCACGGGGCTCCACCACATCACCATAGATCGTGACGATGAAGGCCCCGGCACGGGGCGGCTCTGCCGGGTCGAACGCGGACCGGCTCATGCCCGGCCCTGCCGGTCAGGCCCTGTGTCGGTATCGCTGGAATCGTTGCCCACCATGAGCGCAAGCCTCCGCTCCCGGTCTGGTGCCGGGATTTCGCCGCGATGTTAGCCATCGCCGGGCGCCGTGGCAATTTCACCTTTGGGGGCTGGATCACAGCGTGCCCCGGGATCCGTGCGACAGGCGGTGGCCAAAGTCGCCGGCGACAATCCGGCAGGGCGGTGACCGCACAACGGAGCAGGGCAGAGTGCCGTCCGTCCCTGCCGCGTCGGATCCGGTCGCGGACAAGATGAAGATGCCGCACTCCGATGGATGACGGCCCGTTTTTCCAACTCGGATCAACGCACCCATCCAGGGGCGTGTGTCGCCGCGTCGGATTTCATCTTGTTGGCCGTGTTGTTCTATCCGGGTGTCATTGGAACTGTCCTTTCACGGACGTTCCGGGAATAAGAAGCGTGCAGACTCGCCCATCTTTTGGAATCGACTGGCCTGCACGCTTCTCGGGTGCTCGGAAAAGTCATGCCGCCGAATAACTGGCGATCACATCGTCATGTTCTCATGTCCAGGCTCGTGCCGGACTGACACAGGTTAGCTTTCCCAGGCCAGACGTGATTTCCACATGGCCGGGCAGGAAAACCGCCTCTCAGGTGACCGGCGTCTGCTGGTGCGCAATGCGGAGCCAGCTGCCCTCGTCATGCAGATAGGTCGAGGCACACAGCGCCTTGGTCACCGGCACATCCGGCTTCTCCGCAGAGACGCGGTAGGTGAGGATCGCGATGTCTTCGCAGCGCATGATCCGGCGCTCCCCGAGGCGGACGGTCCGCCAGCCGGTCCTATCGCGCAGGTGGTTCCAGATCTGGTCGCCCTGAAGGATACCGGGCGGGTAGGAAAAGACCATGACGGCATTGGTCGCCGTGGTCGCGCGGGCATTCTCCGGACCACTTGTCCAGAACTGTTCTTCCATCTCCCACAAGGTGGCCTGGTCCGCGGGAGAGACGGTGCCGGCCCGGTGGGCCGCATGATGGGGCGTGGCGGTTCGGGGCGCGGAAAGGGTCATTGGCCCGACCCCAGCCCCCCCACCAGGATAACCTCCATCAACACGAAGAGGATCGCGAGCACGGCCCAGAAAAGGCCGGTGGGGATGGGCCTCTTGCTGCCCTCTGACGCACCCGCCCGATTGATGGGCAGCAGGTGCGGTCGTTCCGGCAGAAGCAGGCTCAGTTCCTGCGCAACCGCCCCGTGATCCGTTCCCAGGGCCGGAACGTCGCGGACCTTGGCAAGGAGAAGCCCCAGCCTGAGGCGCGCCGCGTCGCGGCCGAGCATGGCGAGTTCGGCGGTTTCGTTCCAGGGATCGAGCCCAAGGCGCGCCATGGTGGACAGGACGGTCACGACAAATCCGTTTCGGTCCTCGCCGACGGGCGCATAGAGGAACCGTTCGAATTCGGGCGGGTGCGGGTTGAGATTGATGGTTTCGGACATTGTGATTCCGTTTCTTGGGTTTCAGGGCAAGGATCTGCCCCCGCATCCCCGATCCTACGCACCCGCAAGCGCGGGCGCCCTTACACAGGTCAGTCCGCGTCAAGACAGGTGCGAGGGACGACCGCGCTAACATGGGTCAGGACCGGGCAGGCCATCATGGCCTACGAGTTGCCAGACGGCCCGACCCTTCAGGCCCCAGGTCGGGGGCCGCGTCAGGACCATGCAGCGGTTCTTCCGCCATATCGGAGACTGGACATGACCATGCGATCGACAAGTTCAAGGGTGACGTTCTCAAACGGGTTCACCTTGCCGGGCTATTCCGACGAACTGCCTGCGGGGGACTACGATGTGCTTGTCGAGGAAGAGCTTGTTCACGGGCTGAGCTTCGAGGCGTGGCGGCGGGTTTCGACCCACCTGATCGTGCATGGCCGGGGCAGCCGGGCCGGCCAGACCGAGATGCGGGCCATCACCGAGACGGACCTGACAAAGGCGCTTGGCCCGGATCGCGACACGACCGACACGGACGGCGACGCGGCGCTTCCTCGGCAGGAGGATCAAAGATGAATAAACCGGATTGATCAAACCGGGGCGTTACGGCGCGGCCATCGGTGCGGTGCTCGAGGGCGTCATCGGCTTTACCTGGGGTGGCTGGGTGACCGGATGGACCGCGGCAGACCGGGCCATGACGATGTCGCGCAACGACGTGGTGGCCTCCATGGTGCCGATCTGCCTGAACATGGCGCGCACGGATCCGGACCGGATGCAAGAGCCGGCCACGATCCGCGACGCATGGAATTTCGAACAGCGTGGCGCCCCGATGGAAACCGGATGAGCGACTATCCCCGAAACGCGCAGGCCCGCAGCTATGGCCGCGGACGGGAGTGGGATCCGGGCTTTCGCCTGTCGGACGCGCCATGCCGTCCGGGGCGGTAATGGGGTGGCCGCTGTCCCCGTCTCGCCCCTCATTCGACGGGGCCCTATCGCAATCCGGACCGACGATGCCCATGTCTCCTATACCGACGTCAAACGGCCCGGTCCGGCACGGACAGGGATTGGCGACGGACAATCAAGGGATTGATGACATGTCCTTCAAGGACCTGACCGACAGGGCCGCGGCTGCAATGAAGCCGAAGCCCGAAGACGGCGCGACCACACCCAAGAAGCCCACGGACGCCAAGGCAGAAGACACGTCGGGCAAATCCGAATCCAAACCGTCTTGAGCCAGGAACGGGTCATGCGCCCCTTGCCGACAAAGGGGCGCGGACCAACCGCCGCAACAGGGATGAGGACAACACAGATGGACACGAAGAACAGCAAGACCGTTGCCGTATTCGCCCGGCCATTCTGCCTGCCCGGTTTCGGCGAGACCCTGCCCGCGGGGAGCTACGACATCGAAACCGAACTGGTCCCGCCCCCCGGTCATAGTGATCCCGATGGCTGGAAAGCGTCGGTCGTGGTGACGCTCCATTCCCGGATGTCGCATCCCGGACTTGCCCGGACATTGACCGTTCCGCTGGCCGATCTGGAGCACGCACAGGCGAGAGACCGGCTTTCGGGCAGGGCGCTTCTGGATTTTTTCCTCGAGGACATGCTGGCCGATCCCATGGTTCACATGGTGATGGCGGCCGACGGCGTGACCGAGGCGCATCTGCGCCACCTCTATTCCGTCCCAGTCCCCTGCCGCGGGCGCGCCACCGCCCGGGCGGCGAGACCATGAACAAGACCGCCTCGGACACCGAGATAACCATGCCTCGGCGCGACCGGGCCCTCGGCGATATTCCGCGGGAACGGCCCTGCCTCCGCTGCGAGACCACCTTCATGAGTGAAGGGTTCGGCGAGCGGATCTGTCGCCGTTGCAAGGGCCTGAACGCATGGCGAAGCGCCGTTGCCGTCAGCCCCGGTGCCGCCCGCCGCCGCTGACCTCCCCCCGATTATCGAACATATCCATCAGGGCAACCCGCGCGGCGGGTGCGCCGCAGGCGGGTTTGCGCCCTTCGTTGCCCTCCTATCCTAAGATAGGAATGCGTTCAGTTCATCCGGATGGTATCCGTGACTCGAACGCATAGAGGCATGCTTATTGATGGCCAGTCCGCTCGAAAGAGCAAGAAATACGATCGCATCCGGGGATGACCCGAACGAGATTCTCGACGCCTCCGTCGCGGAGACGCTGATCGCCTATTACCCAAAGATGACCGGGCGTCAGTCCATCTTCTCCAACCAGATCATGGAAACGAGCCTGAGAGAGGTTCTCGAGAATCACGACAGCTTTTTCAACGAGCTTTCACGCTGTCCCGGCATCGGAAAACGGACGGTCGATCTGGTCGCCTTTGCCGTCGGGCAGCAACGGGAAAAGGTGATCGATCTGCTCGAGTCCGCGGGGGAGTCGTTCGACACCAGGCTTGGCGCGACGATGTTCCGGCTCGAACATGTCCATAACCGACGTGAAGATGTGCGGATCCTGTCCCTGGCGGCCAGTTTCTCCGGTGCGCCGATGTCCGTCGACAGGAACCATCCGCTTCGGCTCCTCGGCGAGGAACAGATCGGCCAGATCTATTATCTGCCCATCAGTATCCCCGATTTCCTGATGACCCGAAAGGTCTGGAACCTGACCTATGCGAAGCCCGACAAGGGCGCCGTGCCCGAGACGCTGATCGAACGGTTCGCCCCGATCCTTTCAGAGGCCCGGGTCGACGTGACTTTCGTGCTGGATTCCGTATTCTGGCAGGCGTTTCGGGAAAGGTCCGGCCCCTATGCACAATTATCCGAACATGACGTCAACGAACAGATCGACTACATCCGGTCCTTTGTTCGGGCCTATCCGGCCGAGGCCGATTTCAAATGCGCCGATTTTCGTCGGAACGGGCTTGCCAACAGCTTGATCGCCGAGGGGCGTTTCGTCAGCACCTATGCCTTTGGGGGCTATATCCTGATGCGGGATATCCAGATGGTGAACCACGCCCTGTCGCTGGTGGAACGCGCACGGCCCGCACCTCTTGACCTCGGGCCCGTCTGACGGGCGACCCCCCACGCATCGGCTGGACAATCAAGTCGATCGGTCGCCCTTTCCGTCGATGACGCTGCGCACCGCATGGGCCAGTTCGCCAACCGAGACGGGCTTGGCCAGAACCACGGCAAAATCGCGCAGGCTGATTTCGCTTACGGTATCGGGGCGCGCCGTCACGAGGACCACCGGCACCGGCGGCGACAGGTTCATCGCGAACCGTGCCAGGGCATGACCGTCGATGCCGGGCATGTGCAGGTCGGTCACCAGGACCGACCAATCCTGCGGCGCCTCGGCAAGAACCTCCTTCACGAAGGCGGGGTCGGTCTCGGAAAAGGCAACGGCACCGGCACTTTCCAGCATGTCCGCCAGCACGCGGGACACTTCGGGAAGGTCGTCGACGACAAGGGCCTGAACACCCTTGAGTAGGTGCGGATCAAGCCGGGAGGACGTATCCCGGTCGACAAAGCGTCTGGTCGCAAGGGGCATCGCCTCCCCTCCCGCGGCACGGGCCGGCCAGGCGACGGTCATGGTCGTCCCCTGCCCCGGGCTGGTGTCGACCCAGAGCGAGGCATGGTTTGCCTGAAGGATCGAGGCCACGATCAGAAGCCCCATCCCGGTGCCGGCGGCCCCCTTGGTGGTAAAGTTTCGCTGAAACATCCGCGACAGGACCTCGGGCGAGATCCCCGTGCCGGTATCGGTGACGGCAAAGACGGAAACCGGGTCGTCCGGTGACAGGGGCTCGCCGATATCGGGGCACCGTGCAGGCGGCGGCGTGCCCGGCGGCGACGCCCGCACCGAGACCTTTGCCGGACTGGACCCCTTGCTGGAATCGCAGGCATTGATCGCGAGGTTGACAACCACCTGAAGCACTTCGGTCGGGTTCGCCCAGACCGGCACGGCATCGTCGGGAACCTCCAGTTCAAGCGAATGACGCGCGATCCGCGCCATACCCAGAAGGTCGACCGAGGCATGCAACAGATCGCGCATGTCATGCTGGGCGCGCGGCATTTCCTGCCGCGACAGCCGGCCAAGCCCCCTTGGTCAGGTCAAGCGCCATGTCGACGGCCTTGCGGATTGTCGCCAGACTTTCGGCGCTTTCCTCCTGGCCCTGGCAGACAGGCTCGAGCGCATCGACTGTCCACTGGACAAGGCCGATCAGGTTGTTGAGGTCATGGGCGATCCCGCCCGCGACCTGGGCCATGGTGTCGCGTTGCTGGGCGCGCTGAAGCTCTTCTCTCAGTTCCGCCTGTTTCTCCTGCTCCTGACCCAGTCTTGCAACCTCATCCGAGATGTCGAAGCTGACCCCCGAAAGAGCGGTCGGCCGCCCATCGACCCCGCGTTCGCTGACGCCGGCATGAACCTGAAGCCAGATCCAGCGATCATCGCGGATCTGTCGCCTGTAGGTCAGGATGGCCCGCTCGACCTCGCCCGCCTCGAGGGAACGGACTGCGGCGCGGACCCTCTCCCTGTCTTCGGGGTGAACCGTCAGGATCCACTCCTCGCTCGGCATGTCGCGCACGCCCTCGGCGTGACCGGCAAGGTGGCCCCAATTGGCGTCGAACTCCGAACGTCCGGCGCCCAGATCCCGGCGCCACGTATAGGCGCGCGCGGCCTCCAGAACGGCGGTCAGCTGCTGTTCGGCCTCTTTGTGGCTGGTGATATCGACCAGGATCCCTTCCCAGACGATCGACCCGTCGGCAAGGGCGCGGGGCACGGATTCGGCACGGATCCACCGTGTCTCGCCACGCACGACGACGCGCGCCTCCCTGGAAAACGGGGCCCGCCTGCGAAAGGCCTGCGCATTCGCCGCAAGCCAGCCCGGCCTGTCTTCGGGATGCACGCGCGAAAACCCGGTCGCGGGATCGCCCACCGCTTCGTCATGGGTCAGGTCGAGCATGTCGAGGAAGCGTTTGCTGAGAAACGCGAACTTGGCCATATCCTCGCCCGGGGCCAGAACCATCGTATAGGCGCCGGCCGGCATGTTCTCGGTCAGCGCATGGGCGGTGATCTCGTTCTTTCGCTTCTCGGCCTCGAGCGCGGATTCCGTGGCGCGGATGTCGGTGACGTCCTGCATCGTGATGATGACAAGGTTGCCGTGGATCGTGAAACCGATCAGCACGTCGAGCAGGCGGCCCGCCTTGTCGTGAACCCGGTATTCCCGTGGTGCCGCGATCTGGCCGGTCTGTTGCCGCTTTTCGATCTCTGCCCACCAGCGTTCCATCGTCTTGGCGCGTTCCGCGGGATCGGGATAGGCCCGTTCGGCCCAGACGTCGGCGGTCGGGATATCCTCAAGAGTGTAGCCGAACGTCTTGATGAAGGCGGCATTCACGAACCGGACCGACGCGTCCCCGCCCAGATCATGGGCGGCGGCCGGAACGGGAAGATTGCCGAGCAGATCCCAGGGATCGATCACATCGCCCGGCGGCGGCCGACTCTCTCCCTCGTCCAGGGGTGGCTCCAAATTGCGCAGAAGGTCACCCATGTCGGAAGGCCGCGCAAGTTGTTCCATTTTTCGGCACCCAGACCTTCCGGATCGGTCGGCAATGCCGGCAAGACCCGCCCGATCAGGGAACCGTCAGAGGAATAGGTCCTGTCAATCGAGGTCGCAACCGCTCTTGCGATAGCGGCCCGATCCTGGCCCTTGCCGCAATGGGAAACGGCGCCGACCGGATGGCCAGCGCCGCTGTCTTGGGCTTTGTAACTGAACAGTGAGTAGGCGAGGCCTTTATCAGCGCCTCTGACCGCGGGCCAGTCCCCCCGCGGGCCACAAGGGCGCGGGGTGGCGTATCTTTCGACTGCGCACCGATCCGAACGATAGGTTACCCGCCCATCGAAGGCCGGGTGACGTTGGCGCGGTCGAAAGACACCGAACCGGCGACAGGAGCGCGCAAGATTTTGATGGACCGAAAACATGCATCCCGGGTGCCCGACTGCACCTACCTCTTCACCGTCCTTGTCTCCTACCGGCTGAGCCGCCATCTGCTGAACCGCCCGACGCTGTTCGAGGCCGCGATCACCGCCGCCCAGAAACACAAGCCGTTCATACGCGATAGCGAAGTCATCCTGCGCGACCGGATCCACGCAATCTGGATATTGCCTGAAGGAGATGTCGACTTCACCACCAGATGGGACAGGTTCAAGGCGACGATCGCGGCGTCCGAACCAAGGGCGGATCTCGCCGGTGACAACTGGATCATGAGGGCGTTTCAGCCCCGGATCACGGCCCTTGCGATCAGGGGCGAAGCCGATCTGGAGCGATATCGAAAGCTTTGCCAAAGCGATGCGCCCCGAAAAATCGCGGAACGGGAAAAGAAGCCCCAATTCGTCGTCCATTTGAATCCCCGGCCTGACGCATTATCTCAGGGATAAAATTCCTTCCGAGGCCGTTCATTCAACCGAACACGAGCCTTGGGAACGAAGAAGATTTGACAAGTTTTCGGGGCGACTTTTTCGATACCGAAAATGCTCTTTCGATCGCAACAATCTATCTTATGAGCCTGTTGTCACCTGGTGTTTTCGCGATCCAAGCTGGTTGCGAAATATCTGGAGATAATTGCCCATGCTTCGTCATTCCATAGCATTGATACCTTTCGCACTTTCGGGATGTGCCGCACTCGAACAGGCGGAGCGGGCTGCCCAACTGGAAGAGTCCGTCGCACTGGCGGAGGATTTTCAACAGGCGTTCCAAGCGGTTTCCGACGACACGTCGGATGGCGGGGACGGATCGGGCGACACCACCATTCCGGAGGGCGTCGAGCTGGTGTCGGAAGAAGAGCTGAACACCCGCGGGAGCGTCAGCTATGCCGGGCTGGCCGGGCTTGTCGTGCCCGACGGAAACGAGAATGTCATCATCACCGCAGAGACGGATGTCATCGCGGATTTTGCCGACAACTCGGTCGAAGTCGACTTCTACAGCTGGATCGGCTCGCGGACGGACGAGAATTATTCACCGATCGGGCTGACTGGCGAATCCCAGAATGCCAATGGCGATATCGTCTTTGCGAACGGTGCCTTCGTTGCCGATGGCGGCGCCGCCACGTTCGAGGGCGATGTCGCGGGCGAGCTGGACTACAACGGCGACACCTACGGTGTCGACGGCCAGATGGAAGGGGCGATCGGCACGCAGGACGGCGGAACCGAGAACATCGCCGCCCTTGCCAATGACGAGACGCTCGTGACGATCAACGGTGATCAGGTCGAGGGGGCGGACTTCGGCTTTCAGGCGGAAATCGTCGAATAGGGCGCAATCGCCCGAGGACTTGAGACTGGCGCTTCCATGCTCTGCATTGGCGTGGAAGAAATTCTCACTTCGATCCATCATGGGAAAAGACGAGGGCGTGTCTGGCAGTGCCAAGAGGCCCGATGTCACGCTCAGTTTGCGAAATCGAAGTCGATGCCCCGGGCCTTCAATCCTGCAATCACCCCGCCCAGAACATGCCGCGCGCCGATACCCTCTTTCATGGCCTCATTGATCCGTGCATCCGATGCGACGGGATCGCTGATCTCGAGAAGAACGCGACGACCTTCGCCCACTTCACAAACGATCTGCTTGCGTCCGCGCCGGGAAACACGAAGGCCGACAAAGTCCCGCGAATTCTTGGAATGATGTATCACCTTTGCGACCTTTCCCTTTCCCCTTGGGAGGGAAATTAGAATTAATTCTCAATATGAGACAATACCTTGGGGTTTCTGTCGATTGTCCTGTGACGTGAAAGCCACGACTGGCGAATCCCATCGTGATGACCCGATCAGCGCGTCAGGGGATGTCGGCACGCGGAGTCGCCTTGCCCGGCCGCAGCCGAAGGGGTCGCGGCACCGGCGTCGGCGACCCCTACCGGAGCCCTCGCCCGATTTCGTGTCAGATAATGCTGAGGTCGCGGGCAATCATCGCGGCATGGGTCCGGTTCTTTGCGTTGAGCTTGCGGCAGACCGTGCGCATGTGCATCTTTACCGATACCTCGCTGCTGTCGATCTGAAGCGCGATTTCCTTGTTGATCATACCGTCGGCCGCCATGCGCAGGATCGACGTCTCGACCTCGGTCAAGAGCGGTCTTGTCGGCTCGGCCATCGGTTCGGGGGCGGCCATCTTGTGATCGGACGGGAGGAAGACCTCGCCGGACAGGACGAGGTTCAGGGCACTGACCAGGGACTTCAGCGGCATCGTCTTGGGGATCAGTCCACGGACACCCAGCTTGACCGCGCCCGCGACGAAACGACGGTCCGCCTCGCCCGAGAACAGGACGATCTTGGTGTCGCCGGCACGATCGACGGCGCGACGGATGCTGTCCAGACCGTTGACCCCCGGCATGCGGACATCGAGAAGCAGAAGATCGAAGGCCGGCCCGTCCTCGGACAGCGCTCGGACAGCATCGTTCATGTTTCCGACGCTCCGGACGGCAAACTCCCCCGACCGCTCAAGCAGACGTGCGACCGCCTCGGTGACCATCCTGTGATCATCCGCAATCAGAACATTCGCTTTTTCGTCGTCGTCCAAACCGGTGTCATGGCTGACGTTTATCCGCATTTCACTTACCATTGCTCAAGAAGGCCTCTTCTATCTTTGTTTCATCACCCTAACCGAAGGAGCGACTCGTCGGCGCGTACAATGAACACCAACAGACCATCCAAAAACGTCCCTATAGTTATCTAGATAGTTCATCCATGACGAAGAAGGGAGCAGTCGCGTAACAGTTCTATCGAAAGATAGCAACTAATCTCAATTGATCGGATCTACCATTTGGATAGAAGACCCCATCGTGGCGACGATGAATTTAGGCTTTGACCATGGGGCGTTGGTGCGGAGGAATGGTGCGACTGGTCAGAAGGGAAGGTCATTGATGTCAGTTGTAGATAGATGCAAACAGAGATTTTTTTCGATTTTCGTGGTTCTCGGATTTCTCGTCGGTTTGTCAGGCGCCTACGCACAGGAAGGACAACCGCTTCTCACGATAAGCGGCGATATTTCCGGCACCGAACCAATGGTCCTCGATGCCGAGGCGCTTCTTGATCTGCCACAGGTCGAGATCAGGACATCGACCCTCTGGACCGATGGGCTCGAGACCTTTTCAGGGCCAAGCCTGATGGACGTTCTCGCCCTTGCCGGGGCCGGGTCCGGCGATCTGGAACTGATCGCGCTGAACGACTATTCGGTGATCCTGCCCCGAGACCTTGTGGAGCCATCCGCACCGATCCTCGCGATCCACCGGAACGGGGAACGGTTCAGCGTCCGAGACAAGGGTCCGCTCTGGGTCATCTTTCCCTTTGACCGTAGCAACCGCTACCGCACGGAACAGGTCTATGCGCTGTCGGTCTGGCAACTGGCGGAAATCAGCGTCAGCCCGGGCGAATGACACCCATCCGTCAGGTCCTGGGTCTGCAGCCGGATCGCGCGCCCGCGGGGATGCGGGCTGCAACCATCCTGATCTTCGTCGTCATCCTATCCGCGGTCGCGCTTGTGATGGATTCGGCCGCGCTGTCGGTCAACTGGCGGGGCCAGCAGGAGGCGCGGTCGGATATCCGGGCCTGGACATTGTCCCAGATGGAGACCGACTATTCCGACCTGCAGATCGCGGTGAAGAACGAGTTGGACAGGCTCGAACCCGGTCAGTCGGCGGATCTGTCGGCGATCCGGCTGGCCTTCGACATCTTCTACAGTCGCGTCGATGCGTTTGGCGCACCTCTCGTGGCCGGCGAGCACAGCCCACAATTCGAGGCGGCCTTTGACCGGCTTGTCACCCTGCGGAACGACCTGGCCCGCGACATCGACGCGATCAGCGAGGCGGACCGGGGGACATTGATCGCGCTCGACCGGGTGCTGGACGACAACCGCGCCGGGATAAGAGACGCCTCCGTCGCCGGGCTGACGCAGCTTGTTTCGGTGGCGCAGGACCGGCGCGAGACCGAATCCCGCGTCTTGCTCGTCTTTGTGTCGGCGTCGATCGGCCTTGCGGTCCTGATGGTGTTCGCGGCGGTGCTGTCCCTTGGCGTGGGCCGGCAGTTGCGCAGGAATATCCGCGCCGCACAGCAATCGACCCAGACGTTGGAAAAGGTTCTGGATGCCGCCAGCGCCGCGATCGTGGTGACCGACGACACGGGACGCGTGTTGCGGACCAACGCCGCCGCGGTTGCGATGCTGGGCCCCGAGTTGATGGAATTCGTCAATCCCGAGCTCAGGCGGGATGCCCTTCCCGACCTTGATATCCGGCGATACCTCACCGATCCCTTCTCCAACTGGATCGGGATGGGTCACTACCGAAGCGAGGTCCGGTCGGAGGATGGCACGCAGACCCCGGTCATGATCTCGACCGTGGCCCTGGACGACGACGCAAGGCCGGGGTCGCTGGCCTTCTTCCTGCGTGACATGACTGCCGAGGCGCGGGCCGAACAGGAAATGCGCCGCGCGCGCGACGCAGCCGAGGCCCATGCCGCTGCCAAGACCCGTTTTCTCGTGAATGTCAGCCACGAGATGCGCACACCGCTGCACGGGCTGATCGGCGCGATCGACCTGCTGGAGGATGAATACGGCAACGAAGAAAGCACCGAGGTTCTTGCCATTGCCAAGACATCGGCCTGCGGTCTGCTGGAACGGGTCGAGGACATGCTTGATATCATGCGGGCCGATGACGATGACATCGGCCAGTCGGATGCCATGTTCTGCCCGACGCGGATCGCTCTCCGGATCCGGTCTGAAATGCAGGATCGCGCCTCGGCCGGGTGCAACAGGCTGGACCTCGACATCACCGGCGAGACGACCCCATGGCTGTATCGCGGCAGCGCGTCGGCATTTTCCCGCGTATTGGAAAAGCTGGTCGCAAACGGGCTCGATGCCACGCGCAAGGGCACCGTGACGATATCCCTTCGGTTCACCGGCGCGGGCGACCGGGCCACGCGCCTCGACGTCGAGGTCAGGGATGACGGGGCGGGCATATCGGCCGAGGATCAGCAGCGGGTCTTCGATCCCTTCGAGAAGACGAGCCCCTACGAACCGGGCGCAGGCCTGGGGCTGACCGTGGCGCATGCGCTGGCGCGCATGATGGGCGGGACGCTCCGGATGGAAAGCGCGCCCGGCACGGGCAGCCGCCTGTCCTTTGCCATCGACCTTGAACCCGTAACGGAGGCCGACCCCGATCCCGGCCCCAAGGCCCCTGCCCGACGCGTCATGTGGGGCGGCGATGCACTGGTTGTCGATGACAACATGGTCAACGTCATGCTGATGCGCCAGATGGCCGAAAGGGCCGGCTTTCGCGTCGACGAGGCGATGACCGGACAGGAAGCCCTGCGCCGCGCCAGGTCGAAGGCCTTCGACCTCGTTGTCCTCGATTACATGATGCCGGGGATGAACGGGCTGGAGGTCGCGCACCGGATCAGGCAAGGGTCCGTCTCGCGCGACGCGGTGATCCTGTGCGTCACGGCCGTTCCGGAGCTGATCGAGGAGGCCGATCTGGCGCGGAACGCGACCGATGCGATCCTGTCCAAGCCTCTGGACGCAGACGGTCTGACCGACGCGCTGCGCGCCATTGATCGCGACGAGGCGCCGGGCCCCATCGCAAAGGTTCTGCAACCGCTTGCCGATGTGGTGGATGATTTCGACTTCGACGAATTGCGCACCATGCTGGGCCAGACCACGGCCGAGGCTCTGCTGGTCGAGGCGATGAAGGATGCCCATCGCGCCATGACCGCCTTGCAGGACACCGACGGCGCGCTCGACATGCGGATCGAGGCTGTTCATCAGGCCGTCGCATCGGCGTCGATGACAGGGTTCCGCAAGCTGGGCCATTGCCTGAAACAGGCCCAGAACCACCTGATGGACAGCAGCATGTCCGACATGGCGGAGCTTGCCGACCAGTTGTGCAGTCATATCAGGGCGGCCGAGGCAATCATCACCTCGATCGCCGACGAGGCGGTCGAGTCGACCGGTCGCGGGTCAGACGACACCTGACCAAGATGACACGATCCGGCTGGCCCTGACCAACCCCGGAATTTGCTGAAAATGAGCGAGGCTGCGAGTGACCGGGTGGTGCGCGCCACTCGCGTAGTCCGGGTCTGCACCAGAAACCGTGGTGGGGGACAGCTCATCCGGACTGCCTCGCTCTTGACACATTTACCAGACTTTCTGTCGGGACGTGCAGGCGCATTCGGGGCCATTGCGCATCGAAAGTTAAGCTGTCTATAATACAATCACGGATTGTTTGACGGCTTGTGATTTCACCCGTCCTCGGTGTGCCCCCGGAGGCCCTTGCGCCACGGTATCCTGCGTGAAATGTGCCGACTTTTCGCGCCTGTTTTTCCAGGTTCACTGGTTCCAACACCCAGACTGAAGACACCCACGGAAAGCACCAGATGGAGCACAGAATGATCGCGGCACAAGCCGGTGGTTGGGAGTTCTCTAGGATGAGTCCCCTGCTTTGGCTGTCATCGAAGGTCCACGAGATGATCGGACGTCCCGCTCATGCGCCCAAGAAGTTGGGCTGGGCCGAGTGGACCCGCATGATCCATCCCGATGACAGGCAGGATTTCATCCATGCACACGACGCCCTGCTTGCCGGCAAGGCCGAACGGTTGACCCTCGAGACACGAATTTGCCATGGAAATGGCGGACATGTGCGGCTGGCCTTTCATGGCGGCGTGCTGGAACGGTGTGCCGACGGCATCCCCGAAGTCATCGGCGGGATCGTCGTCGATCACGGAGATCCTGTCGCGCTCAACCGGGCGCTGGCGCGGACGGAGACCGCCTTGCAGAATCTCCGGGACGGTATCGCCTTTGCCGATCCGGCGGGGCGTCTGTCTTACATGAACCCCGCATTCCGGACGATGTTCGGGATCGGCGATTCGGACGACATGTCGGCGATTCACTGGTCGCAGCTCTATGATCAGGAGGTGTCGGCACATATCGACACCGACATCATGCCGCAACTGGCGGAACACCGCTCGTGGCGGGGTGACCTGCGCGGACGCCGGCGCGATGACGGCCAATCCGTTGTGCAGGAGGTCACTCTCTCGCAGGATGACGACGGCACATTGATCTGCACGGCGCGCGACATCACCGAACGGCTGCGCGAACAGGCCGAACGGGCGCAGATGCGGCACCAGCTTGTCCAGTTGAACCGCAGCGAGGTGATGCACATTCTAACCGCCGGCGTCGTCCATGATCTGGGCAACATCCTCGGCGTGATCCAGCATCTGTCTTCCCTTGTCGAAGAGGAGGATACCGGGCAGGTCAACGACATTGCCGCCGCCATATCGAGATCCGCACAGGAGGCTGCGGCGCTGGTCCAGAAACGCCTGTCGATCTGCAACGCTTCGGTCGAGCGAGACCTGTTCGATCTGAAGGAACCGGTCCAGCGCGCGGTCGACGTGGTGCGCGAGTCGCTTCCGGCGACACTCGAGCTCGTTCTCCGTCTTCCCGAACGGCCCATGGAGGCGATGGTCAACGACACGGAGATCGTCCAGGTCGCGCTGAACCTGCTGATCAATGCGAGCGAGGCCGTCGACCCGGAAGACGGCTCGATCACGATCCTCCTCGAGGATGAGCTGGTCGATCATGCACGGGATCTGGATGTCGGCACGCTGCGGGCCGGGGTGCGCTATGCGCGGCTGACCGCCATCGACAACGGGTCGGGCGTTTCACCCGCCATCCGGTCGCGCCTGTTCGAGCCGTATGTCACCACGAAAAGCGAGACGGGAACAGGGCTTGGCATGTTCGTCGTTTCGGAGATCGCCAAATCCTATGGGGGCGGAGTGGCGATTGCCGCGGGGCCCGATGGTCGGGGCGCCCGGCTCGATGTCTACATCGCCCTAGACTGAAGGGCGCCATCCCGCACCAAGCCCGGGCCGTCGCTGCGCAATGCCGCATTGTCTCGGGCGGCCGAGATCCCTTCGATCAGGCGCTTGCGGAAGACCGGCTTGCGCAGGGTCGCATCCCCGATCGCCTCGCGTTCCCGCGACAGGTCATCCCGCGACACTTCGCTTGAGATCAGGATCACCGGCAGGTCGGGGCAGACCGACCGGAAAACCAGAAGATCCTCGACGAGGGTTTCGGTATCGTCAGACAGATCAAGATCCACGATCACCACGTCCCAGTCTTCGGGGCTGATCGCCACACTGTCGAGGATCGCGTCGATATCGGTGCTGTGCTGCATTTCATGGCCCAGCCCGGCAAGATCGGTCCCGATGCTGTGGCTTTGGGCCGAGTTCGGCGCAGCACAGGCGATGCGGAGGGTGTGGGCGCCCGGGACATGCCCCGCATAGCTGCGCCAGACATCCTGTTCGGGGACCAGATCGGCACCGCGCCGGGGGGAGGTCTGCGGCGCGCGGGGCGCGGCGGGCGCGGAGGAGGCCGGCTGGAACAGGAACCACAGAAGCATCGTGCCAAGAAACACGACGAACTGCATGGCCACCGAATAGCCGAACGCCGCCCCGACTGATTTGCCCGACAACAGAAGAACCGGCACGCCGATCATCAGAACAAGACCACTGAGAAGGACCGCAGGCATCGCCGGACCGGACATCCCGGGTTCGGGATCCTCGATCTCGCCGCCGGACCATGCGAAATTATGGACATGGGTCATGTCGGGATATGCGCGCCCCGCCGGAACGGTGGTCGACATGTTCAGATCGGCATGCTTGGTGGAGGACGACATGATGGGTATCTCGATCTATTGCCAGCTCGTTCAGTTTTTCCCGCAGCCAACCGCGGGTCGGTAACAATCAAGAACGCAACTCAAACACTCGGCGTATCGGCTGTCGTATTCCCGACCGCGAACTACACCGGACCAACTGGGCCTTTCCCCAAAGCGGGGGGTCGAATCATCGAGGCCCTGTCTGGCCCTTTCCTGTTCAACCCTGACATGCAGGACCCCACCACGCGCGCCCGCCAAAGCTGCCGGATACTATCTTTCGAGCAAGTCTGCGTCTGATAGATTCTTACAACTTCCAGTGGTTATCCAAGGACCGGGCGGTCTGCCCTGCAAGACGCGAGAGCCTTGCAAGGCAGCCTGTCAACGGATCAGCGCCCGCGACGATCAGGACGTGGCGAACAGCGAAAACAGAGTGGCGGCATCGGGCAGCCCGTTGACCGTCAGCCCCCGCTGGCTCTGGAATTGCTCGAGGCCGCGCTGCGTTTGCGGGCCGAAGACACCGTCAGCCACCGCGTCCGAGGGCAGATGTCCAAGTTCGGCCAGCCTCTGCTGCACAGCGACCAGAACAGGCTGCCGGACCAGAACGGCCCGGTCTTCGGCGCGGATTTCGACCGCATCGCTTGCAACCCCCACCGAGACATCACCGAAAGCCGAGACGACGGTCGCGACGACGGCCTCTGTCATCTGATCGGGATTTTCGGCACAGATCCGCGTGACGATCCCCGCGAGCGCCCGGTTATCCTGGACCGGAACGGCATCGAACATCGTCTCGGTGCTGCGGTTCACGTGACTCAGATAGCCCGCGATCCAGTTGGCCAGAAGCGTGATGGACTGCGATCCGTCCGCCTCGCTGGTGGCAGCGTCGACGAGGGCGGCACAGGTCAGGGACCCCAGGCCGCGAACGGCAAACTGGCCGTCTTCGGTCGCGGCGTTGGCTGTGGATGCAATCACGGCGAGACTTGCCGCAATGCAGGCGCCCCGCGTCATGCGTCGTGGTATCATGCTTCTGCTCCTTGCAGTTTATTGGTGGATAAGGCCGGGCCGCCCTGCGGCGTCGGCAAGTCCAGGAAACGGAAACCGTCCCAGAGTTTGTAAACCTGTGGCAGACGAAGCGCCGCGGCCCGGTAGGACTGCCTGAACCTCTGTGCAACGCCGGATTTCACTTCATCATCAAGCGGGGCCTCGGGTTGCCCCGCCGCGTTGACACGCTGTTCGGCAAGATGGGGATGACACGGCACATCGAGGAACCGGCACAACGCCGACAAGGCGTCGGGCGTGAACAGCTCCTCGTAAAGCGCCACATGGATGTCAGCGGCCGGTATCCCCGAAACCGCGAGGTTTGCCAGCGTCGCGTCATACCGCGTTCGGGTGCGCGCATCTTCGCTGCCGGCATAGGCCGCAACGACATCGCCAAGGGGGCGGTCGATGTCCAGTCCGGGCACGACATGCAGTTTCCGGTCCCGGATCATCCGCACCATGCTGATCGTCCGTTCGACGGGATCACGCATCAGGAAAACGACCTTCACGGCAATCCCCCTCGCGCGAAAGCCGCGATGGATCATCCTGAGCCGTTCCGCCCCAAGACCCATATAGGCAGGCGTCCAGTCAGCGGTGAACCGCGCCTTTGGATCGCGCAGACACTGCTTGAAATAGGCGAAATAGGCCTCGGGGTGGCGCTGCATCTCGCGGCGGATCAACACGGTCGAATTCAGGATCGGCTGGTCCCACGGCACAAGGTAGCGGTGGCAGTTGGGCACATCCGTTGCGTCCCAGATGTGGTATTCCTTGGCAAAGCCCATGCTCGCGCCGGGCATGGCGGACAGATAGGAATAGACCCATGTCGTGCCCGCCTTCGGTGCGCCGATGCCAAGGATGAAGGTCTTCTGACCGGTCATTCGGCGGCCTCGACCTTGCTCATGTCGGGAAGAAACCCGTTGAACCACGCCTCGATCTCGGCTTCGCGGCGCTCCGGCCGGAAGGGTTCGCCCGCGGCAAGCGCCCGTCGGCTGCTCTCGGCATAGTAGCGACGGTTCTCAAGAAGACGACGCAACCGGTTGACCCAAGGCAGGGCCTCTTCGGGCGACGGCGCGAGATCGTAGCGGCCGGCAAGACGCTCGGGCACATCGAACAGGATGCCGCCGCCGTTCAGCTGTTCTTCCAGACCGCCGACCTTGTGCGCCAGCACGGGGATTCCGTGAAGCTGCGCCTCGGCGACCACGCGGCCCGCCGCCTCGAACCAGAGCGACGGCATCAGAAGCGCGGCGCTGCGTTCATAGACACGGCGGAGCGAGGGCTGCCGCGGCAGCCAGAAGATGTTGTCGAGCGGGCTTCCGGTGGTGACCGCAGCCTCCATGTGCTGGCGGGTCATCCGGCTTTCGACGGCGAGGAAGGTCATCGACGGTTCGGCCTTCTGCATCATCGCGGCGATCTGCATGAACATCAGCCCGCCCTTCACGAATCCCGGATTGATCATCGTCACGAACCCGGTGCGGCGGCGCAGTTCGATATCCTGCATCGTGGGGCGTGGGATCTGGGCATAATCCGGCAGGTAGCTGCCGATCACATGGGCATCGACGCCGAAACGGTCACGATAGAGGTCGCGCATCGAGCCCGAATTGGTGACGAAGCCGTCGATCTCGTCCAGATGGTCCTTCCGGTCCGGCGTGTAGGACCCGTTCGCCAGGTAGAACCCCGTCCGGGCGCCAAGAGACCGGGCCAGCTTGCGCAGCGGCACCAATGTCCGGCCGCCATAGCCGATCACGATATGTGGCCGGATACGACGGATATCCTCAGCGGCGAGGTTGAGGAACCGGGTCGTCATGTCACCGGTCAGGGTACGGGCGACCGACGTTCCGGTGTTGAGAATGTTGTGTTCGATCCCGTCCTGACGCAGGCGCAGCCGCTTGCCGATATGCCTGGCGATATCGACCTGGGGCACGATTTCCTTGCGGAACGGGTATTCGTCCGGACCGTCGAAAAGCGACATGGTGACCGAGCTTGCGGACCAACCGATGCTTGCAAGGTGCTTGAGCCAGGCATTCATGGAAATGGCCGCACCGCTGTTACGGTCGAGAATGCACATCTCTGACAGAAACATGATGCGCGGGGTTTCGTTGCTTTGCATTGTCCGGCCCTTCTTTCTGGCATTGCGCAAGGGCCGGTCGCGGCCGCGCATGCGGATCAGGTTTGGCGGGTTTCAAATGGCGTTGCAGGCGGAAGACCGCCTGCAACCTTCTTTCATGTCCCGAAATGTCGGGGATCAGCGATTGATCAGGTTCGACACGCTGTTGCCCACGGCGGTGGCGGACACGGCGTTGTTGCCGACGACCGATGCGCCGTTGATGCTGCCGACAGTGTCGACAGAGATCGTGGTCGCCCCGGCATAGGCCGTCACGCTGCCGCTGTTGGACTGGACATTGGTCACACCCACGGCCACGTCGGACGTGCTGAGCGAGGCCACCGTCAGGCTGTTGCTGGCAACGTTGGCCACCGCCTGCGACTGCACCAGGTTGCCGGTCACCTGAAGCGACGAACCCATCGCGGCCATATCGGTTGCCGCCCCGAGATCGTTCAGCGCGACCTGATAGACCGTACCGTCGCTCTGCGCGATGATGTTGCCCGAGTTATCCTGATCGTTCAGGACACCGTACTGGGTCTCCATCCCCGCCAGCGAACCATCCAGATCAGAGGTCGCGTTCAGCGGGCCACCGGTGAGGTTTGTCGCCGACACGGTCATCTGGTTGGTCGCCACCTGCCCGAAGGAAAGAGCCGCCGTCCGGTTGCCGGTGATCGCAACGGTCGAGTTCGACAGCGCCGGATCGACCGCGTCGCCGGTCAGTTCGACCGCGATGAACGAAGACGCTTCTGCCGAAGTGGTGGCATTGTTGCGCTGTTCATTCCAGATCGCCGCGCTGCTTTCCACATTGTTGCCCTCAATGGACAGGGTGTTGGTAACACGGTTGGCTGTCGCCTCTGCCACGGTCGAATTGGACCCGATCGTGATCGAGCTGTCCACGGTGTTCAAACCGGAGTCGAGCCGGAAGTCGTTGACGATCTCCGTCTCGGCCACGGCCGTGATGGAGTCCCACCCGGAACCGACCCACTGATCGCTTTGCAGCGCCAGATCGGCAAAGGCCTGGTCGTTTTCGTCAAGAAACGCTCCGGAAGACCGGTCCGTCGTGGCGTTGTTGGTATCCAACGTCACGGTGGACACACCGATGTTGACCGTCGCCACCGCAGTGTTGGTGTTCGACGAAAACGCCAGCGTGCTGCCCGACGCATCCATCGGTGCGGAAATGGTCATTGCCGAATTGGCCTCGACCGTCCCGCTACCCTGACCCAGCTGTTGCTCGTTCATCGAACCGATGCTGGAGTCAAAGTTGTCGGCATCCACGTCGATGGTGTTGCGCACCGTGTTTGCCGTTGCCGTTGCCGACTGGCTGTTCCCGGTGATCAACAACGTCGAATCGACCACGGACCCGTCCGATTCAGCATCGATTGCGAAGGTGCCGATGACATCACTGGTCACCGACCCGCTGTCGAAGTTCTGGACGTTCAGCAAAGCAACGGTTGCATACACTTCGTCGCTGTCGTCGGTCGCAGCGCCGCTGGCGGTTGTGGCCTCCAGATCAAGTGCATCCACCGAAAGCGTGTTGACAGCCGTTTGACCGGTTGCCGTGCCGGCGATGGTGTTGTCGGCAATCTCGATCGTGCTTTCGAAGATATTATCATCAACCGCGATGATGATGCCACCGGCCGGATCGACCGAAGGTTCGGCCCCGTAGGTGACCGAGAAGGTATCCGTGGATCCAGAGGCTTCCGTCGTCGTGAAGGTTGCCGTGGTGCCAGTGATTGTTGCGCCCGGATACTCCGACTGGAAGTCGGTCAGACCCGATGCAGACAGTCCCGAGACATCGTACTGATACTGGTTTTCGAACAGGTCGTAGGTATAGGAAACACTGATGGGACCGGAACCAATTTCGTTATACACGAACGACACTTCCCCGGTGGAACTGTCATAGCTGAACCCGTCACGTGACGAGTAGGTCGCAAGGAACCCGGCCACCTGATCTTCGGTCAGGCCGGAGATGTTGCCGCTCCAGATGCTTACGGGACCTGTGTCGTCAACGTTACCGGTGACGTTGCCGGTATCGTCGCCCACATCCACCTTCGACACCACACCGGTCGCTGTCTCGGTCGTTCCGGGCGATCCGATCGACCCGGCGACGCCAATCTCGACATTGATGTCGGTCGCTTCCGAATTCTGAAGATTCACGACACCAAGCGACGAATCGATGCTCCCTGTCGCGTTCAGATCCAGGGTTGTCACGGCGTTGTTGCCGGTCGCATCCGCCAGAAGCTGGTTATCCGCGGCCGAAACCATGGACGGGCCCCAGACGTCATCGCCGACATCGATCCGGATTTCCGACGAATCAACCGAGAAACCACCCGAAACCTCATCAAGCGTCGCGACAACCGACCCGCTTTCAATGTTCTGCGCCGAGATCGCGAGGAAGGACGCTGCAAACTGCTCGTCCTGCCCATCGAATGTGTCGGTGACATTGGAGGCATCTGTGTCGGCGTTGTTCAGGTCAAGCGTCATCACCGTTCCGGTGGAGCGGTTCGCGGTGGCACTGGCCGAAATCGTGTTGTCCGAGACCATGACGGTGGAACCGGAAACATCGATGCCAACCCGCGCCCCGAGATCGACGAATGTCTCGGCGGTTACACTGGACTCTTCCACTGCCTGGCTGGACGCGGCCGCAGCAACCGAGGCAAAGCCGCTCATGCCCGATGTGTCGATCTCGTTCGCCGAAAGTGTGATCGACGTCGACGCATCGTTGATCAGCGCAGTCGAGGTGGCATCGTTGCCAGTGACCTCGAGCGTGCTGTCCTGCAGATCGACGCTGACAAGGGCGCCAAAGTTAAGGCCTTCTGCGCCCTCGGAGACGGTCGTTGCCGTCGACGAAGCGCCGGAAACTTCCTGTTCGTTCAGAACAGAAGCGGCCGCGTTTACAAACGTCACGTTGCCCGACACTCCGAAACCGGAGGGCGAGTCGTGGTTGTAGTCGATGGCGACACCGCCGTTTTCCGATGCGACGAACGTGTTCGATTCGATCCGGATGCTCGAATCGGCAAGGTTCACGGTGCTGTTCGCGGCCATGCTGTTGTCGGCGACCTCGATCGTGGCTCCCGAGACCGTCCCTGCGGTCAGGGATCCGATCGTGTTGTTGACAGCCTCCGCCTGAACATCGGTGCTCCACGCATCCTGAAGAGATGCAACGCCGATACCGCCGCCTACGGTGTTGCCCTCGATGGACACTGCGGACGAAACGGCGATGTTGCCGACAGCGGTCGCATCAAGCGCATTGTCTGCAACGATGATCGTCGAGCTTTCCGCCGAATCGTCAGCCACGTCTCCGGCCACGTAGACGCCCAGATCGTTGCCGCCGACGGTCGCGGTAACATTGGTGTCGTCCAGCAATTGCTGACCGCCAATGGCAATCTGCGCCTCAACCGAAAGCGACTCGGATCCGGTGACGTCGAAACCGTTCCCGTCACTGATGGTCGCGAGACCGCCCTGAGCGCCATTGACGTCGTTTGCCGACAGCGAAATCGTCTGCACCGCCTGGTTGGCGAACGCACTTGCCGAAATCGAGTTGTTCGCAACCTCGAGCGTCGAGTCATTGCTCCCGTAGTCGACTTCCGGTGATCCATCGTTTCCGATCGTGACAACGCCGTCATCTATCGAGGCACCGGTTCCGATGCCGACGATGCTGCCGCTGACTTCGGCGGTGAGGTTCAGATCGGTGTTGGCCTGAAGATTGCCCATGGCGACGGATGCGTCGATCGTCGCGGCCAGGGCGCCGGATTCGGTTTCGATGGTCGACGTGGCCACGTTGCCCCGAGCCGAAGCGGTCAGCGCATTGTTGGACAGCGTCGCGGTGCTGCCGGACGCACCATCGAGCTCGATGAAGACGCTCGCATCATCAATCGAGGACGTGATGTCGATCGTTCCACCCGAGATGGAACCGCTGACCGCATCGTTGATCTGGGCATTCGCGATGGCGAGGTCTGCCTCGGCCGACAGATCAGTCGTCTCGACGAACCCGCTGACGGTGGGGTCGGCGAAGAAATCGGTGTCGGCCACGGTCAGACTGGCGCCGCCGCTTTCCCCGAGGATGGAAACCGCATCGCCAACAGAGATCGTGTTGCTCGAGGTGTTGCCGGTCGCCGACGTGCGGATCCGGTTGCCGTCAAGGGTTGCGCTGCCGTTGTCGAGGCTCGTGATGGAACCCGATACAGGGACCAGCGACGCCTCGTCGATTTCAACGTCGATATAGATCGACGCTGTTTCGGACGTCGCGGACAGGTCGCGCTCGTTGACCTGAAGGTTGCTGATGACCGAGGATTCATCAAGCGCCGGCGTGGTCGTCGCATTGATCCGGTTGGTCGCCTCGTTGGACAGGGCGGTGCCGCTGATGCTGTTCGACGACACGGCAAGCGAACCGGACACACCACTCGTCACAAGCAGATCGCGACCGATCTCGACATTGCCGCTGTCATCGCTGGCGGTTGCCGACAGCGAGCCCGACGGATCATTGATTTGATAATTGTCGATCTCGGAAATACCGGTCACGACACGGACATAATTTCCAGTGAGCAATTCAAGCTCGGCCGAGCTTTGCGCGAGGATCGGCGCAGGAAGGACAAGCACCATCGCCGCCGCTGCCGACGAGCAAAGAAGGCGCGTCCGCTTGTTAAACTTCATATCAGATTGTCTCACGTAGAGTTCCCTTCACGTTTCCCAAGTTAATTTGCCTCGACCGGTTTCCCATTCATGAGAACGGGATCAGACGGCTTCGGACCCCTCCAACCGGCCACACGAATAGAGCGCGCTGACGCACGTCACGAATTCCGATGGTCCGGTTATTCCTTGATTTAATTACCCGGCAGCATCTGCCTCGACGACTTGCGACGTTGGCAAACAACCTTGGGCCGATACCTGAGACACCGATTGAACCAGTTGAAGCAGGCCCTCTTCGATCGCTACCCGAACACCAAGCTGAAGCGGCTCGTTGTTCTTGACACCCGCATTTACATCGAAAAGATCGTCTCCAAAGAAACGGAATACCTCGAAATCGACCTCGTAACCGACAATCTGCTTCTGGATACTGATTGTATCGTAGACCCTGAGTGTCTGGCTCCCGACGATCCTCAAATCGACTGCCACGTTCATCACATATGTTCGCGCACGCGGGCCAAGACCCGAAATCATCGCCTCGGCTCCTCCGCTGCGGATATTGTAGTTCAGCTCGGTAATTCCACCGACAACGTAGTAATCCGACTGAAGGATCGACCCCCCGTAATAGGGAATCCAGGGCACCGATTCCTCGGTCCCTGCCTCAGCATTCGCGACAATATTGGAGCCGCCGTTTCCCAAATGCCGGTCATTGATCCATGAAAGTTCTGCGTCTGCGACCCGGGTGTCGAAACGCTCGTGCAGAACGACGCCGGGCGCCATCTTGCCGAGGCCGGAATAGGCCATGAGCGCACCGCCCTGCGTGATCGTGAACCCTTCGCCGTCACTTGTTTTCCCTGTGTAATCGCGGACATCCCCGACAGCGATGGAAAGCCGGTCCGGACCAAGCTTATCGCCATAACAGGCAAACACATCGTCATAGGGCGTGGCGTTCCGGCTCGGTCCCGACGACAGGACAGGAACATAGGACGAATCTTCGATCATCATGTCATCGACATTCATCGCTCCCGGCGCGCATCCCGCGAGCAAGAGACCTGACAGTATGGCTTTTTTTATCATTACATTGCCTCAGTTCAAGGGCGCGGTCGCGCCCTCATTCGAATTTGACACGACATCCCCCGAAACGGCGGCCCCATCCATTCCACAGGCAATGCTTTCAGAGACTTCGGCAGCCTGATTTCCGGAATTATCTTGATCGTTGTTCAGCACCGCATCCATGGAACCGCCGCTGCTGGACCCTGTTACTATATCTGTCTGATTGCCATTGGACTCGGCGCTCACGGTTCCCGAATTATCCTGGTCCGAGTTCATTTGACCAGAATCACCTGACGTGCTTGCAGCTGCTTCGTTTCCAAGTGAATCGGCATCGTTCTCGGAGTTAGTGTCTATGTCGGACGTATTTCCAGATTGACCGTTGTCTGCACTATTCCCGATCGCGTTGGCGCCGTTCGAGCAGTTGATCTGCGTTCCGATATTCGTGTGAGACGTGTTGTTCACGACAGTTGTGAAGCCGTCATAATAGCCGCCCCGCTTTCGCTCGACCATATCTGCAACCCCGGCAAGTGCCGAACGCTCCATATCGGTTCGAAACTGCCAGGATCGGTTCTCGCCCAGACCGTTGGCGGTTGCAGCGATCGGCATCGACACGATCAGAACCAACCCGCACAACCGCAGGTTCGATTTCAGCGTTCCCAAATTCCAGCTCCTTCAATAGCCTGTGAAATCGCGATTAAAAGAACCGCAAGAATGCGAACTTGTGGTCCGCTCTTGTCATTTGACCTATCAGCGGGGTCGTCAACGAGGGAGCAGGCAGAGGATCCGGAGAGATATCTATTGATTGAGAACCGCCTTTAGGTCAGGTCTCTGGCTATACTTTCGTTCGGGATTGCGCCCTCGGGCCGGGGCCGGAGGGTCAGAGAATGAAATGCTATCGAAAGTTTCCTGCCTCTCGAACGCGTCCTCATCTGCGCCTCTGCGCAATAGCGGCGCGGCTTCGCGACGGGGAATAAGCAGGAATCGGGGCTTGTACCAACCAAGTTTCCGCCTTCAAACTGCCGCATCTTCCGCACCTCGCGGGACGGTGCGGCATTTTTGTTTCGGCACCGGTTCCGGCCCTGTCCTTCGGCCCGATGTGCCACACCGCGACCCGATGCCAGGACACCTGCCTCTTCATTGTTGATTCTTCGATTGTCGAAGAATAGCTTTCGATAGCGAAGTGTCGCGTTCGATACTTCGGGTGACTGCCGATGGCCCGGCCCTCGGCAGGGTTATGGTATCGGTCTGAGGTCTTGGAAGCAGGGGCAGGAACGTGATGGTGGGCTCGCGCATTTCCCAGGTCAGCAGACTTTACGAATTGTTGTGCGCGATGGAGCGCGACCTTGGCCTCGGGACCTGTTCGGAAGAGGAGCGGCGGATCATCTATGCTCTGGCTGACCTCGCCGCAGTCGGAGAAGAGGTCCCGAGCCGGAGCCTCAAGGACCACCCCTTCTGCACCGACATCTCTGCGCCGACCTTCTATCGCGCGCTCAAGCGGTTGACTGAGGCCGGAACGATCTGCGTTCCCGACGGGCGCAAGACGGGCGCCTATATCCTTTCCGAAAGGCTCGAACCGGTCGCGGACAGGGCAAGCGCATCAAGCACCGATCGGTCGAGAAACGATTACGCCCCCTCCCTGCAGGAAGCCCGCCTTTGATGCATCGCGCCGCTGTCCGGGCTGCCGCCACGTGACATCCGGCCGGCGGATCAGCGGTGTGCTGTCCCATGTCCATTCCCCAGCGACTGATCCGATGCCCGGGTCGACCCCCTCCGGCGCGGGGGCCTGCCCGATGGACATTCGGCGGTGCCATACTTATCTTGACGGGATGATCCCGCGTCTTGTCGCCATACTTGCCCTCCTGTCCCTTGCCGTGATCACGACGGTAAGCACCGCGCATGCGGGCATGGACGCAGGCGACGGACATGTGATGCATTCCGATGAGGTCATGCAGGCCCATCACGGTATCGATCATTCCTGTGATGGTGATCAGGCATGTGGCGCGGTCGATTCCAAGTTGTGCGAATTTGTCTGTGCCGGGCTGTCTGTCTTTGTCGCGCCGCCCGGATCGGATGCGCCGTCCGCGGTCGAACCCGCGCACCATCCTGTCGCGACCGACCTCCTCCGCACCGGCCGCGCCCCGGAATTGTACGATCGTCCTCCCAAACTTGGTTTCATCTGATCCGTGCCCCGGGCCGATGCCCGCGGCGATGCAACGCGTGTGATGAACGGGACGGCATGTCCCGAGGAGACGACAATGAACAGATTTTCAAGACGCGGCTTTCTGGCCGCAAGTGCCGCCGCCATTGCCGCGGCCCAGATGCCCCGTTCTGCCCTTGCGCAGGCGGTGGCCCCGATCAACCTGAGCGCGGGGACCCGCATCCTGGACATCGACGGCCGCGCCGCGACCGTCATGGGCCTTGCCGGTCCGGCCGGTCAGGGGCTGACCCTCGATCCGGGCCAGAGGTTCCGGGTCGATCTGACCAATGACCTCGATGTCGGCACGATCATCCACTGGCACGGCCAGATCCCGCCCAACGCGCAGGACGGCGTGCCGGACATGCCGATGCCCATGCTCGAACCCGGAGAAACCCGGTCCTACGATTTCGAGGCGCGGCCGGGCACCCACTGGATGCACAGCCACGTGCCGACGCAGGAAATGCAGCTTCTCGCCGCGCCGCTGATCGTGCGCTCGGAGGAAGACCTGGCCGCCGACCGGCAGGAGGTCGTGATGTTCCTGCACGATTTCTCCTTCAAGTCGCCCGAAGAGGTGCTGGCCGAGATCAGCGGCGGTCACGGCGCGGGCCACGGGGCCATGGGGCACGGGGCCATGGATAACGAGACCACGGGCACCATGCCGATGGGCGACATGATGGACATGGGCGACATGATGGGCATGGACGGCATGGTCATGGACCTGAACGATCATGACTGGGACGCCTATCTTGCCAATGACCGCACCCTGTCGGACCCCGAGGTGGTGCAGGTCGACCGTGGCGGGCGTATCCGGCTCAGGGTGATCAACGCCGCGGCGGCGACCGTGTTCTGGATCGAGACCGGATCGGCCGCAGCCCGCCTTGTCGCCGTGGACGGGCATGCCGTCCGGCCTCTCGACGGCACGCGGTTCGGGCTGGCGATGGGCCAGCGGCTGGATCTCGAGATCGACCTGCCGGCCGAGGGGGGCGCCTGGCCGATCCTCGCGCTGCGCGAAGGCGCGCGCGAAAGGACGGGCCTCATCCTTGCCACCCCGGGCGCCGAGATCCGGCGCGTGGATGCCCTGGCCGATGCCGAGGCACCGCCCTTCGACATCGACCTTTCGCAGGAAATGCGCCTTGCGGCCGTCGATGCGCTGCCCGCCCGTCCGGTCGACAGGCGGCAGATGCTGATGCTGGGCGGCACGATGGAGCCCTATGTCTGGACGATCAATGGCGGCGTCTGGGGCCAGCACCAGCCCGTCACCGCACGCAGCGGCGACCGTGTGGTGCTGTCCTTCCACAACATGTCCATGATGGGCCACCCGATGCACCTGCACGGCCACGTCTTCCAGGTTGTCGCCGTGAACGGGCGGGCCATGGCCGGGGCGCTGCGCGACACGGTCTATGTGCCGCCGATGTCGATGGTGGACGTGGCGCTTGACGCGGGCGAGGCCGCGCGCTGGATGCTCCATTGTCACCACATGCCGCACCTTGCCACCGGCATGATGACCGAGTTTGCCGTTTCGGCCACGGCCTGATCGACCGGGGCGCCCGGTCAGGGCGCCCCGCCATCAGCCGAACGTGTTGTTGACCTGATCCATGTTGTCGCACGGGCCGGCCGAAAGGCGCAGCCTGCAACCAGAGCCAAAGGAGAACGTCATGACGAACTGGCACGAGATGGGCCCCGGCATGGGCTTTGGCTGGATCTTCGGCCTTCTGGTCCTTGTGCTACTTGTCTTGGCCATCGCGGCGCTGATCAAATACCTTCGGAAATAGACGAAAGGACACCAAGATGACCTATACGATCAACCGGATGATACCCGATGCCACCATCGACGATGTCGATGCCCGCGCGCGCAAGGCGCTTGGGGATCATGGCTTTGGCGTCCTGACCGAAATCGACGTCAAGGCAACGATGAAAACGAAGCTGGATGTCGAGATGCCGGCCTATCGCATCCTTGGCGCCTGCAACCCCAAGATGGCCTATCAGGCCATCGGGATCGAGCCGCGGGTGGGCGCGATGCTGCCCTGCAACGTCATCCTGCGTGATGTCGATGGCGGGGTCGAAATCAGCGCTGTTGATCCGGTGGCCTCTATGCAGGCGATCGAGAATGCCGAATTGACATCCGTCGCGGGACAGGTCCGCGACCTTCTGGCAAAGGCCGTCGCGGCCGCCTGAGATGCGCCTGCGCATGGGCATCCTTGCCGGCCTTGCGCTCCTCGGGGTCGTGTTCGCGGGCATCTGGCTGGCGGCCCCTTCGGTCTTTGCCGACGCGCGCCAGTTGATGGACAGCGCGCGTCTGGAAGACCTGGTCGCGCGCGCGGGCCTCTGGGGGCCGGTCGTGATCATCACCCTGATGACGGTCGCCGTCGTGGCAAGCCCGATCCCCAGCGCGCCCATCGCGCTCGCCGCCGGGGCGGCCTACGGGCATGTCTGGGGCACGGTTCAGGTCGTGATCGGTGCCGAACTGGGGGCGCTGATCGCCTTCGGGCTTGCCCGTGTTCTGGGCCGTGATGCCCTGCGGCGGGTGTTCGGGGACAAGATCGACGCCGGGCTTCTGGGCTCGCAGGCTGCGCTGACGGCGACGGTCTTTGCCAGCCGTCTGATGCCCTTCGTGTCCTTCGACATGATCAGTTATGCAGCCGGTCTCAGCCGCCTGCACGCCTGGCGGTTCGCGATCGCGACGCTCGCGGGGATCATTCCGGCAAGCTTTCTCCTCGCCCATTTCGGAGGCGAGGCCGTCAGCGGCGACCCTGGACAGACGACATGGGCCGTGATTGGCCTCGGGCTGGTGACGGGAGTGCCACTGCTCTGGGTGGCGCTCCGCCGACGGCCTGAAGGCGGCGCCCGCGACCATCACTGAGAAGGGCCCGCGCCCCGAATGGCGCCGGGCCACATGCTGAAACAACAGACCGAAAGGCTGGCAGAATATGGAGCACGATAACCAACACGCGGCGCCCGACATCCCGGCGGGGGCAGAAAAGGAGACGGACCCGGTCTGCGGGATGACGGTCGCCGTCAAGCCGGACGGGCGTCAGGCCGAGTTCGGGGACGAGACCTTCCATTTCTGTTCGGACAAATGCCAGGCGAAGTTCGAGGCCGATCCGTGGTTCTACGCCTCGGGCCGGGCCGAGGGACAAGAGAAGGCGGCCCCCGCCGATGCGCAATATACCTGTCCCATGCATCCCGAGATCCTGCGCGATGCGCCGGGATCCTGCCCGATCTGCGGCATGGCGCTGGAACCGATGGTGCCCTCGGACGCGCCCAGTGAGGAGCTGACCGATTTCACCCGGCGGATGTGGGTCTCGGCCGCGGCGGCACTGCCGCTGATCGTGTTGACCATGGGCGAAATGGTCGCCCTGCCGGTCCGCGACTGGATCGGGCACCAGACGGCCAGCTACCTGGAATTCGTGCTGGCGACGCCGATCATCCTGTGGGCCGCTCAACCGTTCTTCCGGCGCGGCTGGGAGTCCGTCGTGAACCGCAGCCCCAACATGTGGACGCTGATCAGCCTGGGCGTGGCGGCGGCCTATGTCTATTCGCTGTTCGCGACCTTCCTGCCGGGCATCTTTCCCGAACAATACCGGATGGGCGACGGCGTCGGCACCTATTTCGAGGCCGCGGTGGTGATCGTGACGCTGGTCTTCGTGGGTCAGGTGCTGGAACTGCGCGCCCGCGAACGCACCGGCGACGCGATCCGCGCGCTTCTGGACCTTGCGCCGAAAACCGCGCGGCGGATCCTGCCCGATGGCACCGAATATGACGCGCCTCTGGAAAACATCATGGAGGGCGACCGGCTGCGCGTGCGCCCGGGCGACGCGGTCCCGGTCGACGGCACGGTGATCGAGGGGCGGTCGTCGCTCGATGAAAGCATGCTGACCGGCGAGGCGATGCCGGTCGAAAAGGGTCCGGGCGACCCGCTGACCGGCGCCACGATCAACAAGAACGGCTCTCTGGCGATGGAGGCGGGCAAGGTCGGCTCCGACACGGTGCTGGCGCAGATCGTGACCATGGTGTCGAACGCCCGGCGGTCGCGGGCGCCGATCCAGGGCTTGGCCGACCGGGTTTCGGCGGTGTTCGTGCCCACGGTCGTGGGGGTCGCAATCCTTGCCTTCGGGGTGTGGTTGATCGTCGGTCCCGAACCGGCGCTGGTCTTTGCCATCGCGTCGGCCGTGTCTGTCCTGATCATCGCCTGTCCCTGCGCGCTGGGGCTGGCAACCCCGATCTCGATTACCACGGCGGCGGGGCGCGGAGCGCAGGTCGGCGTGCTGATCAAGGATGCAGAGGCGCTCGAACGGATGGCGGCCGTCGATACGCTGATCGTCGACAAGACCGGCACGCTGACCATGGGCAAGCCAAAGCTGACGGATACGGTTGCACTTGGCGATCTGACGGAAACCGAGCTTCTGTCGCTGGCCGCAGCACTTGAACGCGGTTCGGAACACCCTTTGGCCGAAGCCATCATCGAGGGTGCCGAGGCGGAGGGCGCAGCACGGCAGGACGCGACGGATTTCGATGCGGTCACCGGCAAGGGCGTCCGGGGGCGCGTCGGCAACCGCGAGGTGGCGCTTGGCAATGCCGCGATGATGCGGGAGATGGGCCTCGACACGGGCGCGGCCGACGCTAAGGCCGACACCCTGCGCGCCGAAGGCAAGACAGCGATGTTCATTGCGGTCGATGACACGCTTGTCGGGATTGTCGCGGTGGCCGACCCGATCAAGGAGTCGACCGCGCAGGCGATCGAGGAACTTCACGCCCAGGGGCTGCGCGTCATCATGGCGACGGGCGACAACGAGCGCACGGCGCAGGCCGTCGCGGGCCAACTGGGCATCGACGAGGTGCGCGCCGGCGTTCTGCCCGAGGACAAGAAGGACCTGATCGACGATCTGCGCGCCGATGGCCACAAGATCGCGATGGCGGGCGACGGGGTGAACGACGCGCCGGCCCTCGCCGCCGCCGATGTCGGCATCGCCATGGGAACAGGCGCCGATGTGGCGATGGAAAGCGCGGGCATCACCCTTCTGGCCGGTGATCTGATGGGCATTGTCCGGGCGCGCAAGCTGGCCCGTGCCACCCTGCGCAACATCAAGCAGAACCTGTTCTTCGCCTTCGCCTACAACGCCCTTGGCGTGCCCATCGCGGCGGGGCTCCTTTATCCGGTAACCGGTGTCCTGCTCTCGCCGATGATTGCCGCCGCGGCGATGAGCCTGTCGTCGGTCTCCGTGATCACCAACGCGCTGCGTTTGCGCAGGATCGACCTATAGAACGGCGCAGCCCGCACCTAGCGCAGCCGCTGCCCCCCTGTGTCGAACAGGCGCAGGTCGCCCGGATCGGCCGTGATCTGCAGGACCGCGCCCAGTTCGGCCGGGACATTGCGCTCGACCTCTATGACGCAGGGGATGCCCCCCGCAACATCGCCATGCAGCAGGGTCGTGCCACCGAGGAATTCGGGGAACCTCACGGTGAAGGGCAATGATGGCTCCCCTTGCGTGGCGAGGCGCATATGTTCGGGGCGCAGGCCCGCTGAGATCATGCCCGAACTCTGTGCCGCGGGCCTGAGAGAGGGTGGAAGCGGCAACGTCCCCTCGCCCACCCGCACCGCGCCGTCGAGCAATGTCGCGGGAAAGAGGTTCATCTTCGGCGACCCGATGAATCCCGCCACGAAGACGTTGTCAGGATCGTCATATAGCTCGGCGGGCGTGCCCACCTGTTCGACCCGGCCATTGCGCAACACCACGATCTTGTCGGCCAGGGTCATCGCCTCGGTCTGGTCGTGGGTGACATAGATCATTGTGTTGCCCAGTTCGCGGTGCAGGCGGGCAATCTCCATCCGCATCTCGACCCGCAACTCGGCATCCAGATTTGACAGCGGCTCGTCGAAGAGAAAGACCTGCGGATCACGCACGATCGCCCGGCCAATTGCCACGCGCTGCCGCTGCCCGCCGGACAGCTGGCCCGGCCGGCGGTCCAGAAGCGGTGTCAGTTGCAGCACCTCGGCGGCCGCATTGACCTTGCGTGCCACCTCGTCGGGCGGGCGGCGGGCCATCTTGAGCCCGAAGCCCATGTTCTGCGCGACCGACATGTGCGGGTATAGCGCATAGGACTGAAAGACCATCGCGATCCCGCGCACCGAAGGGTCGTCATCCGTGACATCGCGGCCCGAGATCAGGATATCGCCGTCGGTCACCTCCTCCAGCCCCGCGATCAGGCGCAGCAAGGTGGACTTGCCGCACCCCGAAGGACCGACAAACACCACGAATTCGCCGCCCCGGACCGACAGGTCGATGCCGTGCAGCACCTGAACCTGTCCGAAGGCCTTGGTGATACCCCGAAGCTCCAGCCCGGCAACCTCCTGCCGGGCCGCTATTTCAGACAAGGCCGTCATCAGCCACGCTCCTGCCGGACCCAGACCAGCATCTCGCCGTCGTCGCGGTTGTCCCAGGCGTGATAGGGCACGGCTGTCAGGCGCACCGTTTCACGCGTGGGGGCGGTGCGCGAATAAAGGCCCTCGCCCTTATAGGTCTCGCGCAAGGCATCGGTCGTGGCGGCAAGATGGCCTGTCAGACCATCGACCTCGACCTCCTCGAACCGCGCGTCACCGGCCAGAACCAGCGAGTTGAGCGCGGCACCGTTGTCGACCTCTTCGAGGCAATAGACCAGGGGGCCCCGCATCAGCGCCACCCGGCCCTGATCGTTGGGAACACGGGGGTCGGCATGAACCGTCTCGACCGGCATCTCCATGTCCAGCGTGACCCGGTCGCCCTTGGACCAGCGCCGCCAGATCCGCAGGTAGCCGTTCCTGGCCCCCGCGACATCGACCGAGGTGCCATTGACCGAGACCGCGTGACCACGCGCCCAGCCCGGAAGACGCAAGGTCAGGGCAAATTCGGCGTCGTCCTCGGGCGCGATGTCCAGCACGATCTTCCCGTCATAGGGATATCCCGTGGTCTGCGAGATCTGCACCCGGGTGCCCGCAACCTCGAACGCGGCGCTGCCCGCGCAGTAAAGATGCACCGCCACTTCTGTTTCGGCGATCCCGTAGGCATAGGTCCCAACCGAGGCCAGCAGCCGCGAGATGTTGGGCGGGCAGCACGGGCAATGGTGCCAATCCCAGCGGTGATGGTCGCCCCGGCTTTCCAGCGGGTTCTCGTAGAAGAACTGCGTGCCGTCCATCGACAGCCCCGCCAGCGCACAATTGTAAAGCGCGCGTTCCATCACGTCGCCATAGCGTCCGTCCGGCCCCCGGCCCAGCATCCGCGACGCCCAGAAGACCAGCGCCACCGCCGCGCAGGTTTCGGCATAGGCCGTCTCGTTGGGCAGGTCGAAATCGAAGGTCAGGCCCTCATTGCTTTCGGAGGGACCGAAACCGCCGTGAACATAAAGGTTCCGCCGGGTCAGGTGATCCCATAGCCCTTCGAGGGCGGGCATCAGGCTGTCATCGCCGAACTCTGTCGCCACGTCGGCCATGCCGGCATAGAGATAGGCGGCCCGGACCGCGTGGCCGACAACCTCGCGCTGATCGCGGACCGGCTTGTGGGCCTGCGAATATTCGTAGGTTCCGAAATGGTAGTCCGAGGGCTTTTCGCCCCGGGCCTCGGCCTCCTGATCGTAGTAATGGGGCTGGGTGCCGCGCTGGTCGATGAAGAATTTCGCAAGATCGAGATAGCGCTGTTCGCCCGTGGCGCGGCCCAGCTTGACCAGTGCCAGCTCGATCTCCTCGTGGCCGGGATATCCGCGCATCCGGCCCTCTTCGGTGCCGAACAGAAGGTCGATATGATCGGCATAGCGGCACATGATGTCCATCAGCTTGCGCTTTCCGGTCGCGTGGTAATAGGCGACCGCCGCTTCCATCAGGTGGCCCGCATTATATAGCTCGTGGCAATCGCGCAGGTTGGTCCACCGCTTGCCGGGCTGGATGCGCAGATACCACGAATTGCAGTAGCCGCTGTCCTCCTGCAACCGCCCGTAGGCGTCGATCACCTCGTCGACCCGTGCCTCGAGATCGGCATCGGGCCTGCGATACAGCGCATAGGCCGCAGTCTCGATGCTCTTGGCCATGTCGCTGTCCCAAAACATCTGGGTGGAGACCGTGGAATTGGTGCCCTGATAGGGAATGCGCAGCCCCGGATTGGGCCTGTCGGGGTCGATCTGGTCAAGCATGCCGGCCTTGATGCAGCGGTCGAACAGGATCCGCGCCGTCGATGTGGCGATCGTGTCGATGCGCGGGCCGAAGAAGCCCTCGACGCGGACCTGGTTCACCGTGGGGGGCCGAAAGGCGGCCTTGGCCTGTATCTTGTCGACAGCGGCGGGAGGCGTGAAATCGTCCATCTGGATTGTCCTTCTTCAGGGGGGATCACTTCACCGCGCCGGCCGTCAGGCCGCGGATGTAGTGGCGTTGGAGTATGAGAAACAGGATCAGGCAGGGGATCATCATGACGGCGACGCCGGCCTGGACCGCGCCCCAGTCCACCGATCCGAAACGACCGGACCGCACGGATGTCATCAGAACCGGCAGGGTAAACTTGCTCTGGTCGGTCAACAGCACAAGGGCGGCCAGAAACTCGTTCCACGAGTTGAGGAAAGCGAAAAGGCCCACCGTCACGATCCCGGGCAGCACGAGCGGCCCCATGACGTGAACGAGCATCCGCAGATCGCGCACACCGTCGATGCGCGCGGCCTCCTCGATCTCTTTCGGCACGGCATCGAAGGCGTTGCGCATCATGAAGACGGAGAACGGCAATTGCAGGGTCGTGTAGATCAGCACGAGGCCGAACAGCGTGTTCTGAAGCCCAAGCGAGGCCAGAAGCAGGAACAGCGGCGTCAGGATCGACTGGAACGGCACCATGATCGTGGCGAGGATCAGCACGAAGATCATCGGCTTGAGCGGGAAGCGGAACCGCGAAAACCCGTATCCCGCCAGAACCGACACCAGCACCGTCAGGATCGTCGTGCCAAGGGCCACGTAAAGCGAATTGCCCGTGTAATGCAGAAGCGAGGTGCCGAAACTGTCGAGCCGCACATAGCTGTCGATGCTTGCCCCCTCCATCGGCCAGGGTGGAAGCGGCGGCTGACCGGATTCGGCCGGTGTCCTGAAACTGGCCAGCACCACGATGGCGATGGGGGCAATGAACAGGAACGCCACCAGAAGCGCCGTCACATGATAAAGGATGCGATAAGGCCGTATCAGGGGCCTGCGGCGGATGCTGCGCGGGGCAAGGGTGTCGAGGTCCGTCTCGGTGGTCGCGGTCATTGCCCGTCCTCCCTGTCGCGCAGCAGTCTCAGCTGGATCACGCTCAGCACCAGCAGGATCCCCAGAAGCACCACCGACAGCGCCGCGCCATAGCCCAGACGGAACGAGACGAAGCTTTCGTTGAAGATCCAGTAGACGGCGGTGATGGTGCTGTTCTGCGGCCCGCCATTGAGGATGATGTAGAACTGGTCGAAGGCCAGCATCGACCCGGACACGCACAGGATCAGGGCCAGCGCGAAGGGCCGGCGCACCAGCGGCATCGTGATGAACCGGAACCGTTGCAGCGACCCTGCCCCGTCGATCCGGGCGGCCTCGAGGTAGTCGCGCGGGATGGATTGCAGCCCGCTCATCAGGATGACCATGTAAAAGCCCGCCATTTTCCAGACGACCATCGCGTTGACCGACCAGAAGGCCAGATCGTAATCGGCGTTGATGTTCACGCGCCTCTCGGTCAGGCCCAGATTCTGCATCAAGGGCGAGAACAGTCCCGAATCCACATTCGACAGCCAGGCCCACAACAGGCTGGCCGAGGCAAAACCGATGACCACGGGCATGAAATAGGCGGTCCGGTAGAAGGCCGTCGCCCGGCCGGGCCGTTCGACCATCAGGGCCAGGATCATGCCAAGACCCAACAGTCCGATCGTCACAGCAACCGTGTAGGTGCCGGTAAAGCTCAGCGCGCCCCAGAAGCCGCTGTCATTCCACATGCGTTCGTAATTGGCGAAACCGACCCAGCGTTTCTGCCCCATGAGGGGCCAGTTGTGCATCGACATCCAGATCGTCATGCCCAGCGGAATGGCAAAGAACACAACGACAAGCGCCACGGCAGGCGCCACGTAAAGCAACCCGATCATGTCTCTGCGCCGCCGTTTGCGGTTGCGCAGCGCGGCGCGGGCCGGGCGCGGCGCCGCACCGGCAATGTCGGTCAGTTCGGGCATGGCTCGATCCTTCCTTTGAGGGCAGGTGCAGCCGCCGGAATGGCTCCGGCGGCTGCACGGGACCGTCGGATCAGTTGGCGCTGTCGATGATCGACTGCATCTCGGCCTCGCCCTGGGCCAACGTCTCGCCCACCTCGTCGGCAGTGCCGTAGAAGGCCCGGTTCAGCGTCGTGATCCACGGGCCGTTGGCCGAGTTGATCAGGTCGTTGAAGACCGGCGAAAAGGGCGTCCGGCCGTTGGCCATGGCATCGGCTGCCAGAAGATAGCGGCTGTCGAGCCCCTCCAGCGCGTCGGCGGCGATGTCGCTGCGCACCGGCAAGGCACCGCCCGCCGCCAGCAGCCGCTGACCTTCAAGTGAATAGGCAAATTCGACAAAGGCCTCGATGGCCGGCATCTTGTCGTCATCGGTCGCCGCAGAGACCACGAAATTGTCGCCCCCCGCGAAGGACGACCAGCCGCCATCCTTGCCCGGCAGATAGGTGACGCCGTAGTCGAGATCGGGATATTGCGTGTTCAGCGCGCCGATCGCAAAGGCCCCCGACGGGGTGATCCCGATATTTCCGTTGGCGAAGGCCGCAAAGAAATTGGCCCCGCCATCGGTTTGCGACCCGGCCGGGACAAGACCGTCCTCGACCATGGCGCGATAGAACTCGATCCCTTCGCGCATCTGCGGTGAATCGAACCGCGCCTCCGAGCCGTCGGCGCTGAACAGCTCGCCACCCGAGGCCCAGACCATCGGCATGAAGGTAAAGATGTTGCAGCCGCCGCAGGCCCCGGAAAAGTAGAAGCCATAGGTCTCGTCGCCAAGCGCGTTGATCGCCTCGGCATGTTCACGGATCTCGGCCCAGGTCGTGGGGGCGGCATCCGGGTCAAGCCCCGCTTCGCGATAAAGGTCCTTGTTCCAGACCAGAACCGAGCTGTCGGCCGAAAACGGCAGGCCGTAGATCGTGCCCTCGACGGTGCCGACCGACAGATGCGCGGGCGACAGGCTGTCGTAATAGTCCAGACCTTGCGCAAATTCGGTGAGGTCCCGCAACTGCCCCGCCTTGGCGAAGGCGGGCGTATAGATGAGGTCGAGCGACAGCGCATCGGGTGCCGACCCGCCGGCCGAGGCGATGGCATATTTCTGCACGAGTTCGGCCGTCGGCACGATCTGAAGCTCGGCCTCATGCTCGCTCTGGGCGTTGAACGCCTCGACGATCTGCGGCATGAAATTCGACCCGTCCGAGCGCACCCACAGCGTGAAGGTCTCGGCCATCGCCGGCACGGGCATCGCGACGCTGGCAAGCAACAGCCCGCCGATCAACTTGTTTCGTGACATTCTTGTATCCTCCCTAAGGTTTCCCGCCTTCATGGCGGGAACAGTCGTTGTTTCAGGTGTCGGCGCCGGCTCCGCCTCCTCCGCAGGACCGGCGCTCCACGATCCGGCAAGGCAACCGGCGCAAACCGGGCGCGACGTCCTTGCCGTCGATCAGGTCGAGCATGGTGTGTCCGACGACGCGGCCCAGCTCGAGAAATTCCATGTCCACCGTGGTCAACGGCGGACGGGTGGCCTTGGCGAAAATCTCCCAGTTGTCGAAGCCCACGACGGCCAGGTCCTCCGGCACGTCGATCCCCATGCCTTTGGCCGCGTCGATCAGGCCGCGCGCGATCTGGTCGTTGCCGCAGAATACGGCGTCGGGCCGTTCGGCCCGGCCCGGCGCCAGCAAATCCAGCGCGGCGTCGTAGCCGCATTCCTCGGACCAGGTGCCGTAGCGGACCTCGCCAAACGGCGCGAGACCGGCCTCGGCCAAGGCCTGCTCCCAGCCCTGCACCCGCAGGGCCGATGCTTCGAAATCCTTCTTGCCGGTCACATGGGCGATCCGGCGCCGGCCAAGGACCACCAGATGCGACACCGCCATATGCGCGCCCTGCCGGTCGTCGGGGACAAAGCCGATCGCACCCGGAGGACAGGCCGCATTGGCATAAAGCACCGGGATCCCCAGATCGGGCAGGTCGAACGGCAGGCCTCGGTCGATCCGTTTGCCCGCGATGACGAGACCGTCGACCCGACGATCCTGCATGGCGTCGATATTGGCCTGCACGCGATCGGCGTCATCCTCGCCCGCGCAAAGGAAGACCGACACCCCGCGATCGGCCATCGAGGACGACAGCCCGGCCGCAACCGGCAAGGTGAACCGCCCGTAGGTGTCGTTCGTGATCAGCCCCACGGCAAAGGACCGCTTGCTGACAAGACCCCGCGCGATGGAATTGGGCCGATAGCCCAGTTCTGTTGCAGCGGCACGGACCCTGTCGCGGGTCTCCTGCGTCATCCGGCCGGTTTCGTTCAGCGCCCGGGACGCCGTGGTGATGCTGACGCCCGCCTGCCGTGCCACATCGCGGATCGTGACCCGGCCGGGTTCCTGTGCAGAATTTTCCGGCAGGTCGTCGTCAGGCATCTTTCGGCTCCGCAATACCCGGACAATTGCAGAACCCGGATTTTGCGGGTTGAGCAAACGTTTGTCCAACTTGGTAAAACGTTAGCTCAAACGCAGAAGACCTGTCAAGGACCGCCGTTTGACCCCGCCACGATCGGGGCGGAACGGCTGTCGGACCAGATGGTTACTTGGGGGAAAAAAGTTGCAGGGGCGGGCGGATTTTCCGCCTGCCCCTGCCCTTGTGGCACCAATCCGCGCCAGAATGGCCCCGACCGGATCGTGCAGGATGCGAGTCTGTACAGCCGAGAAGGTCTACCGTCACGGCCGCATTTTCAGGTCAGCCCTGTCGTGTCAGTTCTCGAGCCGGTCGGCCAGTTGGGCCTGAAGTTCCGGGTCAGCCTGTGCCAGCTGGATGATCTCGATATAGCGGTCGACACCGATATTCGGCACCGCCTCGACAGCCGCGGTCATTTCCGTCTGTGCCTCGGCGATAATCTCCTGCTGTTCGGCCTCGCCATCCGCATCCTGAAGTCGGGCACCATATTCCTGCTCGATCGCAACGACGCTGACATAGGCCTCGACGAAAGCGTCAAGCTCGGATTCGGTAACTTCGGCGGCTGCGCTCGCCTCCTGTGCCATGGCCGGAGCCATTGCGACCGGCATGACGGCAAATGTGGCAGCAGCGGCAATCGCGGTGAGTGACTTGGGGAGTGGCATGTCTGTCCTTTCAGATGTTTTCGCGTCGGACCCTCAACCTAGTCATATGTCTCCGGAACACAAACCCGGGTCGCAAGAACTTGCCGACAGAGGTTCGAAGGGGGAGCCGGGACCGCGGAAACCCGCCAACCGACACTGTATGGCGTTGAACATCGGAGATGCTGCGATAAGTTAACTGCATGGTTATTTCATCCTGCCCGATCGACGCCGAATATGGCGCGGCCCCGCGAGCATCCATCATGCGCAGTCCTCTGGCGCGCAGAATGGTCAGACAAATTCACGACATGACCCTTGCATTGGTCCTGTGCGTCTGCGCGACCGCGGTCGTCTATGCCGACGAGCGGCTGCAGGGCTGGATACCCGAGGTCCTCATGCTTCCCGAGGATGCAGAGGTCGTGACCGATCGGGCAATTGGCTCGGTGCGAATGTTCTCGATCGTGACGGACAACGATGTTGATGAACTCTTTACCGACTGGGAAGAAAGCCTCAACAGCAACGGATATCCCGTCAATCAGGAGACGAACGAAATGCTGGACCGCTCGATCGAGTTTACGGGCCCCGGCATCGTGAATGCCAAGATCATCGCATCCCCGGCGACAGAAGACGGGCTCAACGTGATCGAATTCGACGCAACGCTGGACTGAGGCTATGCCGGCGGATGGGGCGCCGCGGGGGTCTTCCCTCCGGCGCCATCCAGAAGCCCTTCCTGCGCGATTCCACGCTTCCTCGCGGTTGATCGCACGGCCTCCTGCAGGGGCGCGCTGCGGTTCAGAAGCCGGCGAAACCGCGTCTCGTCCAGAACCAGAAGGGTCGAGGGCGCGATGGTGCGGACCTCGGTGCGCCGGGCCCTGTTGGTCAGGATCGCCATCTGGCCGAACATCTCTCCGCGCCCCAACCGCCAGGTCTGGCCCGCCGCTTCGACCTCTGCGGCGCCCGAGGCGATAAAGAACACGCTGCGCGCCGGGCTGTCCTTGCGCACGATGACCTCGCCCGCATTCGCGTACCGCGTCTGAAGAGCCCGGGCGAGACGCTTGAGCGCCGCGTCGTCCATGTCGGCGAACAGCGGAAACTGCCGCACCAGCTCGATTCTCTGGAAGGCGATATCGAGGCGGGGCCGATCCTCGGCCGCGGCCCGGCGCGCCGCCGTCCCTTCCATCAGCTTGGTAAAGACCTCCGACCCGATCAGCCCGTCTTCGCGCATGGCGGTGTATTCACGCTCCTCCAGCCGCAGGGCCGTGCGCCGGATGAAGCGGCGTTCCAGTTCCTCGGCATAGCCGGGATATTGCAGGCGCAGCCCTTCCAGAGCCGTTTCGACCGACTCGATCCGCCGGGACAGCAATTCCGCCAGCAGATCGGCCAGCCTGCGCCCGTGGATGCGCCGGATCCGGCCTTCGATAAACACGCCCAGATCCCGCAGAACCAGCCGCTGCGACAACAACAGTTCGAACCGGTCGGCGGTCATCCGCGCAAGCGGCCCCGACAGGCGCAGCCGGTTGTGCAACAGGCCCGCCGCCCTGAAGCCGAACCCGTAAGCCACGCTGCGCCGCGCCGCCCGCTGATAGCCGCTGCGCCCTGCGGTGCGCGCGCCCTCGATCAGCCGGTCGGCATCCGACAGGACCTGCTCCGCCATCCGGGCCGAGATCGTCCTTTCCCTGACCCGGGCAAGGATCGTGTCGCGTTCGTGGCCCGCAAGCGCGATCAGGCCCAGCGTCACCCGGTCGCGATCGAGGATATCGGCGCTGTCCTCGGCGGTCTTCACGGCCGCGTCCAGCCGCTCGCCGAACCGTTTCGCCTCGGACCGGATGATATCGTGGGTCAGATCGTAATTCTCGGTGGTGCGCGCCACATCCTCGCGCACGGTCTGCAAGGCCACGGCCACGACCTGCCGGGACAGTGCCTCGTCGATTGGCGACAACCGGTCAAGCCCGAGCCAGCCGATCACCGTGCGCAACGTGGTCCCCTGCACCAGGAGCGTGAACAGCGTGAACCCGGTGGCCAGGATACCCACGACGCGCTGGATGTCGTCGGGCACCCGGAAACTTTCGGTGACGGCCAGCGCCAGCGCCAGCGTGACCGCACCGCGCAAGCCCCCCCACAGGATCGCGACACGGTAGGGGCGCTCGACCGTGGGCGACAGGCGCAACCGGCTGAGAACCGGCAGCAGGCCAAAGAGGATGACGATCCGCGCGGCGATTGCGGCCAGAACGACAATGCCGATCAGGGCAAAATCGCTCAACCGGACCTCCTCCAGCAAACGCGGGATCAGAAGTGCAGCCAGAATGAAGATCAGCGCCCCCGCCCAATGGGCCAGCACATCCCACAATTCGCGCAGGTTCATCCAGGCTTGCGGCGGAAGCCGCCCGGGCCCCGTCAGGTTGAGCGTCAGCCCCGCCGCGACCACAGCGATCACCCCCGAGGCGCCGATGCTTTGTTCGGCGATGATATAGGCCAGATAGGGCAGCGCGACCGAGATCGAGATCTGCGCAAGCTCGTATTGCGCAAAGGCCCCCATGACCGACACCGCCACCCGGGCGGCCAGCCAGCCCACCAGCACACCGCCCGCGATCAGCATCGGAAACCGCGCCAGCGTATCGCCCAGCGTCGGATCCGGCACGCCCAGCATGACGAAACCCATGAACAGGCCAAACAGCGCGATCGCGGCGGCATCGTTCAACAGACTTTCGCCCTCGATGATCCGCGCCAGCCGCCGCGGCGCCGAGATCGAACGAAAGATCGACGTCACCGCCGAGGGATCGGTCGTCGACACGATCGCCCCGATCAACAGGCAGGCCGCCAGAGGCAGCGGGCTGAACCAGTAAAGGGCATAGCCGACGCTCAACGTCGCGACGACCACCGCCACGACGGCCAGCACAAGGATCGGCACCCAGTCGTCCAGCATCCGGCGCAGGTTCATCCCCAGCGTCGCCTGGAACAGCAGCGTCGGCAGAAACACATAGAGGAAGACGTTGGACCGGATCGGAAGCCCGAGGATCGCCTCGGCCACAGGGTTGAGCGCGTCGGCCACCGGATTGAGCGCATCGGTCAGGTCCGTCCGCAGGAAAAAGATCGCGGCAACGCCGATCAGGATGCCAAGGCTTGCCAGGATCACGCTGTAAGGCAGCCGCAATCGGGCGGCCAAAGGCTCCGCCACCCCGATGACGAGGAAGAGGGACGCGATGACAGTCGTGATCAGAACGATATCCATGATCACGATTTAGCACGCCGCTCTGGCAGGTGCCTTCAAGAAAAACCCGATTTTCCGCGGATTTCGATGAAACCGGACGAGACGCCCCCGCGAACGCCGCCTTGCCCATCGTCCCGGCAGCGCCTGACCGCCGCGAGGTCCCGGTCGGGCCACGAGACCGGCCGTCAGAGGTCGCAAGGCGTGGCAATATCCGGCCGGCCCGCCCGGAAGGATGGCGGCGATCTTGCCGCCGAAATTCATCCCTTCGGTGCAAGGGTTCTCGTCGCCGCACCTGCCGAAAACCTGAGAAGGACATGAAGACTATGACCACGACCGAGACGACCGAGCGGTGCGTCATGCCACTGGCCGGCGCGCTCCCTTGCGGCTCAGGCGCAAGGCGTGACCTTGATGTCGGGCCATGATCCGACGCCGGAATCGATCCTGAACGACCCGAACGACCTGTCGTTCGAGGAATTCACCGCCAAGGCCCGCGACGGCGAAGCGACCAGCGTCAACGGATCCGGCAAGCCGGTCCGCGTGGCGTTTTCGCAGGTGGTCATGACCCACCCTGTCCGGATCTGCTGGGTCGATACCCTCAAGGACAGCGTCCTGCGCCACCCATACACCTGCCAGCACGTCACCCCCGGGCCGCCGCGCGGCGCCAGATTCTCCATCGCAATCCGCACCCCTTACCCCTTGCTCCGCATGCGCCGGCCTGATCGCCCCTCGAAAACCTCGAGCCTGCCCGCGTGGCCATCCGTCGCGCCGTCCAATCGCTTCGCCACCTCGGCAGAAGGACTGGCACAACCAGCCTCAGCCCGAGAGGAGGCAATCGACGAGGCGCTTGCGCCCACCTCCTGATCCCGACGAACAAGGTGACGCACATCATTGCTCATGTTGCTGAACATGCCGTCCTTCAACCTGGCTTCAACTCGGGTCTTCATCGGATCGGGCAGCGAGACAGGCAGTGCCCCACCTCAGCCTCGCGCCCCATCTAGGGCTGTAAAAGTTCGATTGCGCGGCCGAAGAGCGCAGCAAGGGGCAAGATCCAGATAAGGCCACGCGCGTAAAGCCATGCGGTTGGAAATACCAAACCCGCAAAGGCCATCAGATGGTAGAGCTTGTCCGACAGAGGACCCATCAGGTCCGGGCTTGGTGAGGTCGGGGTGAGCGTCCCCCAGGTGATTGTCACGGCCAGCAGCAGTGTCGCCAGAAGCGCCAACCCGTGTCGGCTGAGAATTCCACGTCTGTCGAGTGAAATCCCTGAGGTCTCGCTCAAGCGTTCGACCCGCTACCGTGAATGCGAATGCTGGGGGCGTCATCAGGCGTTCCGATGAACTCGATGCCGGCTGACCTGCCACGGGATTTTTCCTCCACCGTTGATTAGAGTCCGGTCCACCCTGAGGACGGACAATGAAGCGAACGAGATTCACGGACGAGCAGATCATCGGCATCCTGGCCGAGCATGAGGCTGGCGCGAAGTGCGCAGACCTGTGTCGCAAGCACGGCATGTCGGAAGGCACCTTCTACATCTATGGACGGCTCTCCTCATGCAAGCGTTTCGAGGTCGTTTCCGATCGATGACGGGTGCTGACATCTATCCGGCGTCACCAGTCGATGTCGGCGCGCCCAGATGGGTAATCCGCGAAGCATGGCCCTCAACAAATGGTCGGCCTCGTGGGCCTTTATAAAAGCCAGGGTATCCATGCACCGGGTCCGTCCGGTCGGGTCATTTCCTCTCTCGCCTGCACCTTGAACCGTTCTGCGTCAGACTGCGGGACGGTATTCCTCATTCTTGACCAGCAACGCCCAGATGATGCGCGCGTTCTTGTTAGCGACGGCAACGATGGCCCGGTTCGTGCCTCGGCGCTCCCTGAGCTCGTCACCCACTGCCTAAACCGATCCGTCTTCCCGGCAGCGGTTCTCACGACAGCTCGCGCACCGTGGACCAGCAGGGTCCGAAGATGCTGGTCCCCACGCTTGCTGATCCCCATCAGGATTGTTCGGTCGCCGCTGGAATGCTGGCGCGGGACAAGCCCCAACCAGGCAGCCATGTGGCGACCGTTGTCGAAGTCGCGACCATCTCCGATGGCAGCAACGACGGCTGTGGCAGTCTTCGGCCCCACGCCCCGTATCTGCCCGACCCGCCGACAGGCCTCGCTCTCTCGGTAAACCTGGTCGGTACGTCTGTCGAACTCTCGGACCCGCCTGTCGATCTCAGCCATCAATTCCAGGAGGGACGACAGTGTCTCGCGGCAAAGATCCGTGAGCTCATTGCTTTCGTCTT
>Ga0208979_100169_pt1 | contig 95333 bp, 89 predicted proteins | sample HotLakConsUCCSLE_FD_184738 | JGI IMG/M metagenome (GOLD analysis project Ga0208979, IMG submission 184738) | Hypersaline microbial mat communities from Hot Lake, Washington, USA - Hot Lake Consortium UCC-SLE (SPAdes) | ecosystem: Environmental > Aquatic > Non-marine Saline and Alkaline >... | reverse complement strand
GCCCCATGCAAAGTGCCAGTAACTTGTTCATCAACCAATCCCTTGTGGCGGTTTGTGTGTGTTAGTGAACTATAACAGTAAGGGGGTCGGGCGGGATGTGCCGAAGGTCATGGGGTGGGGGGGGGGAAGGGGAGAGGGGGAGAAGGGGAGAAGGGGAGAGGGAAAAGGGAAAGGGAAAGGGAAAGGGAAAGGGAAAGGGTCAGGGGTCGTCGGTGAATTTTGAGAGGGTCTGGCGGGTGCGGTTGACGTTGAGCTGGAAGACGTCGGGGCGGGAGTAGTGGCCGGTGGGGTCGAAATTGTGGCGGGCGCGGCGGACATTGGCTGGGTCGATATCGGCGTAGAACAGGCCCGATTGTTCGGCGACCGGTTCAATCAGCCATTTGCCGTCCGGGCCGCACAGACAGGAGCCGCCGGCCGCCCAGGGCATATCGGCGGCGGCCTGTTTCAGGATTCTGGCGTGGGGCAGATCGTCGGGCCGATTGTTGCGCCGATTGTTGCGCCGATTGTTGCGCCAATCGTCGATCTGCATCAGACCGGAGACCGACAGCACATAGCTGCGCGCCTCCAGGGCCATAAAACGAGTGATTTCACGCGTATTGCGCGGGTTCCCGGGCCAGATGGCCACATGCAGATCCTCGCCCTGCGATTGCAGCGCCACCCGGGCCAGGGGCATCCAGTTTTCCCAGCAGTTCAGAGCGCCGAGGGTGAACTCGCCAACCCGGTGGGTACGCAATCCCTGACCATCGCCAATGGACCAGACCAGACGTTCTTCATGGGTGGGCATCAGCTTGCGGTGAACTGACTGGATCTGGCCAGTCGCATCGATCACCACTACCGAGGCATAGACGCTCTCGCCGCGATCGGCCGGACGTTCAAGAATTCCGATAACCACGGTCAGGGCATTGCGCCGGGCCGCCTCGCAAACTGATACCAGATGACCTTGCTCGATGCTGACCGCCTGATCGACGTAGTGGGCAAACAGATCCTTTTGGACCGAGCTGTCAAAGCGCGCGCCATCGGTTCTTTCGACCCAGAACGGATAGCCGGGCACCAGGCACTCACCAAACGCCACCAGCTCGACGCCGGAAACGGCGGCCTGGTCGATCTGCTCGATCACCCGTTCGATGGTGGCCTGCCGATTCAGCCAGACCGGAGCGATCTGGGCGGCGGCCACGCGCAGGGTGTGGTCGCTCATGAATGCATCTCGTCGATTCGAAGTGCCATGATCAGCGCGTCTTCGCGGCAGCCATCGGCCGGGTAATAGCCCGGTCGGCGGCCGATCTGGCGAAACCCGAAGGCTTCGTACAAGGCTACCGCTCCGGGGTTGGATGGACGAACTTCGAGGAACAGCCGGGCCAGACCAATCAAGCCAAGTTCATCAACGACATGCCCCAGAAGCAGGCGCGCCAGGCCCTGGCGACGAAAATCCGGCGCGATGCACAGGTTGAGCAAATGGGATTCGTCCATCGCCATTGACACGATGGCGTAGCCGGCAATCCGGCCCTCACTGGTCAGCACGTAACAGCGGTATCCCACTCGCAGGCAGTCGGCAAAGATGCCCTTCGTCCAGGGAAACGGATAGCTGGCTTCCTCGATTGCGCTGATCCGGCCGAGGTCGGCGCGGCGCATGGCCCGAATCTCCAGGGCCGGCTGGAGTACCGCGGCCAACGTTATCGCTCCAGCACCGGCGCGATCTGGCGCCACAATTCACGACGTGCATCGGCGCTGGTTGCCAGTTCATCCAGCGCCGGCGCGACAATCAGCTCACGCCAGTCCGGCCGTTCCGGGGGCTTACCGAACGCCAGGATCCGGGCAATGCCGCGGGCGCTCATCTCGGCCACGCCGACACCGGCCGTGGAATCCCCGGCCCACTGCCCGAAGCGGCAGCGATCCACTCCGATGGTAGCCTTGATATCGGTCAGCAACTGCTCATGCTGACCGCGCCAGGGCAGGCTCTGGACCAGCAGCCAGTCGCCGGCGCCGGACAGCAGGCGAACGCGAGGCTGACGGGAGGCGGCATCCTGGTCGGCGGCTACTGCACTCGCTCGCAGGCTCCAGACGTCAATACCGATGACGGCAAGTCGCTGGCGCGAGCTTGAATCAAGCCGGGTCATCAGGCTTCTCACGGCGACGGCGGCGGCGCTGCAGGTAGCGTCCGCGACCTGTCAACAACAGTCCGGACAACACGTACAGCGTGCCGATCGTGAACAGCACGGCCGGCGGATCCACCGCCAGCATTACCAGAACCACCAGGACCAGAAAGATCCAGGCAAACGGGACCCGGTCGGACATCGGCCAGGCCTTGAAGCTGAAATAGCGCACGCGGGAAACCATCAGAGTGCCGAGCATCACGGTAAGAACCAGCATCGGCCAGGCAATCAGTTCCGGCGCAATCTGGCGGCTCTCACAAAACCAGATGGTGGCAATCATGGTCCCGGCAGCGGCGGGGCTGGCCAGACCCTGAAAGTAACGCTTGTCGGACACCCCTGCCTGGGTATTGAAGCGGGCCAGGCGCAGCGCGGCGCAGGCCGCGAAGAAAAACGAACCCAGCCAACCGAGCTTGTCGGCCACGGTATTCGGATCGCCAAGACCGTTGAGCACCCAGGTAAACACCAGGATCGCCGGAGCAACGCCAAACGAGACCATGTCCGACAGACTGTCGTACTGAACCCCGAATTCGGACTGGGTATTGGTCAGTCGTGCAACCCGGCCATCCACGCCATCGAGCAGCCCGGCAATCAGAATGGCCACGCAGGCGGCCACTGGCTCATTTCCGATGGCGGCCACAATCGCGTAGAACCCGGCCATCAGGGCACCGGTGGTCAACGCGTTGGGCAGCAGAAAGGCTCCGCGGGCCAGGCCCCGGCGTGGATTGTTTTCGGTCACGGCATTGGTTTCGAATTCACGGCCCGGAAAGCATAGCATCGGTGCCGGGTGACTTGCGCAGCATCGGCGATTGAGGCACAGTTGGCGCATTGCAAAGGGTCTGCTGCTGAACTGGAGTTGACAAGAGATGAAATTATTGCGGCTATTCTGTCTGATCTCGATCCTGGCCGTGTTTACAGGAACGATTCAGGCATCCGAAGAAATCTACAAGTGGGTCGATGAGGATGGTGTCACGCATTATTCTGCGCGACCACCGGAAGGTGTTGAATATCAGCGCGTGACCACGGAAGCCGACCGGGCAGTAGCTCGTACGGATTCGACCGTGGCCACTGAAAGCGACGAACAGGAAGAACGTCGGGCCACAGGCAACCTGCCGGAGCTCGCCGAGATCGCGGCCGAGGAGCCGGACCCGGAACTGGTTGCCGAGCGCTGCGAGCAGGCTCGAAACAACCTGAACTGGCTGACCCAGCGAACCCAAATCTCCGTCGAAGGGGAGGATGGCGAGATGCGCCGTCTCAGCGAGGAAGAGCGCCAGGCCCAGATCCAGGAGAACCAGGCCTTTATCGACGAGTGGTGTTGACGAAAAAAATGATCTCGGTTTCCGGTTTCCGGTTTCGGGTTAAAAGGGAAAGATAATCTAGGTTTTGAGTTCGGGGCTGCTGGGCGGGTCCGGCGGCTGGTAGAATTGGCGGCTTTGATTGCGCCCGGACCCGATTCATGAAAACCAGCCAGTTCCATCTTGTTACCCAGCGCGAAGTGCCGGCGGATGCGGAGATCGTTTCCCATCAGCTGATGCTGCGTACCGGCATGATCCGCAAGCTCACCTCCGGCATCTATACCTGGACGCCGCTGGGATTGAAGGTTCTGCGCAAGGTGGAAACCATCGTGCGCGAGGAAATGGACGCGGCCGGCTGCCTGGAATTGCTGATGCCGGCGGTTCAACCGGCCGAGCTGTGGCGGGAAACCGGGCGTTGGGACCAGTTTGGTGCCCAGCTGCTGAAAATCACCGACCGGGCCGGTCGCGAATTCGCGTTTGGTCCGACCCACGAAGAAGTCATCACCGAGTTTGCGCGCGGCGAAATCCGCTCGTACAAGCAGCTGCCGATCTGCTTCTACCAGATCCAGACCAAGTTCCGTGACGAAATCCGGCCGCGCTTCGGCGTGATGCGAGCGCGCGAATTCCTGATGAAGGATGGCTATTCCTTCCATATGGACGACGACTGCCTGGGCCGCTTCTATGAGGTCATGTTCCAGACCTACACCCGGATCTTCGAGCGCCTGGGGCTCACTTTCAAGGCAGTCACCGCTGATTCCGGCGCCATCGGTGGAGCAGTCAGCCACGAGTTCCACGTTCTGGCCGACTCCGGCGAAGACGAGATCGCTCACGTGCCGGGCAGCGATTACGCAGCCAATGTCGAGCAAGCCGAAGCGCTGGCTTCCGGCGAGCGGCCAGCCCCTGGTGCTGACATGGAAAAGGTCGCCACGCCAAACGCAAAGACTATCGCCGAACTGGTCGAGCAGCATGGCCTGCCCATCGAAAAAACGGTCAAGACCCTGATCGTGGCCGGTAGTGAAGAATCCGGCCATGAGCTGGTCGCACTGATGGTTCGTGGCGATCATGAGCTCAACGACGTCAAGGCCGAGAAGCTGGCCGAGGTCGCGGCACCACTGCGCATGGCCAGTGAAGAAGAGATTCGAGCCGCTATCGGCGCCGGTCCGGGCAGTCTCGGTCCGGTCGGCCTGAAGCTGCCATTGGTCATCGATCGTTCAGTGGCCGTGTTGAGCGATTTCGGTGCCGGTGCCAACGAGGACGATTTCCACTTCTTCAACATCAACTGGGAACGTGATGTCGCGCTGCCGACCGTCGCGGATCTGCGCAAGGTCGTGGCCGGCGATCCGGCCGCCGACGGTTCCGGCAAACTGGAGCTGATTCGCGGGATTGAGGTCGGGCATATCTTCCAGCTCGGCCGCAAGTACTCCGAAGCCATGAACGCCGTGGTGATGGACGAAAATGGCCGTGGGGGTCATCCGACCATGGGCTGCTATGGCATCGGCATTTCGCGCATTGTCGCGGCAGCCATCGAACAGAATCACGATGACAACGGCATCATCTGGCCCGAGCCATTGGCTCCTTTCGATGTAATCATCCTGCCGCTGAACCGGCAAAAATCCCATCGCGTGCGCGAACTGGCCGACCGACTCTATGAAGAACTGGGTCAGGCCGGCCTGGACGTCATGCTCGACGACCGCCCGTTGCGCCCCGGCGTGATGTTCGCCGACGCGGAGCTGCTCGGCATTCCCCACGTCCTGGTCGTCGGCGACCGCGGACTGGACAACGGCATCGTCGAATACCGCCGCCGCGGCGGCGAAAACCAGGAACTGCCGATCGAACAGACCGTCAGCTTCCTGACCGGCGCCTGACACCGGTAGTGCATCAAGTCAATTTTGGTCCGAGGTGATTCTGGCCGCGCGAGCGGGCCAACGCAATCTGGCGCACCCGTTCGCGCAATCCGGCCAGTCGGTCCGCGTCGAAACGTTCACTGCACAAGCGGCACTGACCGCTCTCGTCCACGGGCGGCATGCCATCGGTTTCGAGACCGTCTGCCGGGTGTCGACAGCCCGCGCACACGGGCCGTCCGGTCGGCTCGAGCGCGTGATTGACGCTGACCCTGTCATCGAAGACGAAGCACTCGCCGTGCCAGCGTGACTGCTCACCCGGAATTGAACGCAAATAATTGAGGATACCGCCGTCAAGCTGATAGACCTGGCCGTATCCTTGCGCCAGCAGCCAGGCACTGGCCTTTTCGCAGCGCACCCCGCCGGTGCAGAACATCGCCACTGGCTTGTCGGGGGTCAGATTTTTCAAGGCCCAGTCACCAAATTCGGTAAAACTCTCGATAGCCGGGTCCATCGCCCCATCGAAACTGCCCAACTCATATTCATAATGATTGCGCGTATCAACCAGCTGGACCTGATCATCCGCCAGCAGATCATGCCATTGCTGCGGCGACAGGGCTTGTCCGGTCGGAGCCTGTCCAGGCACCAGAGCCGGGTCGAAAGTGATGATCTCCGGCCGAATCCGGACCTTGAGACGAAGAAACGGCACCGGATCCACCGCCTGACGATTAAGCACCGGCGCTTTCATGTCGGCATGCTCACCCAGCCAGACCAGCCAGGCATCCAGCGCCTCCGATTCACCCCCCAGGCTGAAATTGATCCCCTCCGGCGCAATCAACACCGTCCCCTTCAGCCCCCACTCCCGCAGCCGGACAAGCATCCGCTCACGCAACAAAGCCGTCTGCGAGATTTCCAGAAACTGATACCCACTCAATAATTCAGGCATGAAAAACCACTGCAATAACCGGCCTATTAGTTTAGTGGGTTTGATTGGTTTGGTTTTACCCGGAAAAGGGAAAAGGGAAAAGGGAAAAGGGAAAAGGGAAAAGGGAAAAGGGAAAAGGGAAAAGGGAAACCGGAAACCGTGAATTCCAATCCACCTTTCGGTGAATGCCTCCACGTGGTCTGGGATCGTGGTAGCCGGGAGCATTGAACCGGGCTTTTGGAGAATGCTTCGGCATGGACCCGTCGGGGACGTCGCCCCGACCTACTCGAGTCTCGCCCTCTTCCCCTCTTCCCCTCTCCCCCGAAACCCGCTATAATCGCCGGGATTTGTCCGGACCTCCTGGCCCAGACAGATCAAAACTACACACGCTGATCGACACATGTCGCGGGGTTGCCCGCGTAGTGCCACCGGAGCCCTGAAGGGCATTTGTTGGCAATACGCACGGTTCGCAGGCATGGGATTGGCGGAGGCTCAAACCCCGGACAATGCCGCTGTTTCGGCTTATTTTGCGCATCCACACCAAGGATCGATGCGCCACCGAACGCGCTTGTCCAACAACAAGCAAGGATTACTGCAATGCCTAATGTCACCATGCGCCAGATGCTCGAAGCCGGCGTGCACTTTGGTCACCAGACCCGCTACTGGAACCCCAAGATGGAACCTTTCATCTTCGGCGCCCGGGGCAAGATTCACATCATCAACCTGGAAAAATCCCTCCCGCTGCTCAAGGAATCACTGGATTTCCTGAGTCGCATGGCCAGCCGTCGCGGCACCATCCTGTTTGTCGGCACCAAGCGCGCCGCCGGCCAGTCCATCGCCGAAGAGGCAGAACGCTGCAACAGCCCGTATGTCTCTCACCGCTGGCTGGGCGGCATGCTGACCAACTTCCGTACCGTGCGCCAGTCGATCAACCGGCTCAAGGAACTTGAAGCCATGGAAAGCGACGGTCGTCTTGGCAAGCTGGTCAAGAAAGAAGTGCTGCAGCTGTCCCGCGAGCGCGACAAGCTGGAACGGAGTCTGGGCGGCATCAAGAACATGAACGCCCTGCCGGACGCCATTTTCATCATCGACGTCGGTCACGAGGCCATTGCCGTTGCCGAAGCTCGCAAGCTGGGTATTCCTGTGGTTGCCGTGGTCGATACCAACCACTCACCGGAAAAGATCGATTACGTCATTCCAGGCAACGACGACGCGATTCGCTCGGTCCGCCTGTATGCCCAGCTGGCTGCTGACGCCATTCTGGAAGGCCGCGCCTCGGCCCCGGTTCCGGCCGGCGATGACGACGAATTTGTCGAACTCGACGCTGACGGTAACCCGGTAGAACGCAAGGAATCAGCTGGCGCGCCCAAGAAGTCCGCACGCAAGCCTGCTCCTTCCAAGGTCACCAAGAAGACCGCCAAGAAGAAGACAGCGGCCAAGGCCGATGACGACAGCGAGGCATCAGAAGCCGCGTCTGCCAAGCCAGAAGAAAAGGCTGAGCCGAAGGCCGAAGCCAAGTCGGAAGATAAGACCGAGCCAACGGCTGAAGCCAAGACTGAAGAGAAGGCCGAGGCCGAAGAAGAGACCAAGGCTGCCGCATCGAAGAAGGTTGCCAAGAAAAAGGCGACCAAGAAGAAGAAAAAAGCTGCAGCCAAGCCGGCCTCGGACGACAAGTCCTGATTGAAACCCATGAACAGGCGGCCGCGCAGTGCGGCCGCCCGAACATCGCAAGGAAGCTGAAAACGTCATGAGCATTACCGCAGCACAAGTCAAGGAACTCCGCGAGCGCACCGGCGCTGGCATGATGGAGTGCAAGAAAGCCCTGGTGGAAACATCCGGCGATATGGAAGCCGCCATCGAGCACTTGCGCAAATCCGGCCTGGCCAAGGCCGACAAGAAGGCCTCTCGCGTGGCCGCCGAAGGTACGATCGTTGACGCCTCCAGCGATCAGCGCAGCGTGCTGGTCGAAATCAACAGCGAAACCGATTTCGTGGCCAAGGATTCGAACTTCCGCGGCTTCGCCGAGGAAGTCGCCCAACTGGCCCTGGAAAATGACGATGTCGAGTCGCTCGCCCAGGCCAGTATGGCCAGTGGCAACAGCGTCGAAGACGCGCGCCAGCAGTTGGTCGCCAAGGTCGGTGAGAATGTTCAGGTCCGCCGTCTGGCCAAGATGGAAGCCGGTGACGGCGTGGTCGGCAGCTACATCCATTCGGGTCGAATTGGTGTAATGGTCGGACTGAAAGGCGGCGACGAGTCGCTGGCTCGCGATATCGCGATGCACATTGCCGCTCTGAATCCGGCGTTTCGTGACGTCGAGGACGTTCCGGCCGATGTGATCGAAAAGGAAAAGGAAATCCTGATCGCCCAGGCTGCCGACAGCGGCAAGCCGGCCGACATCATTGAAAAGATGGTCGCCGGACGCCTGAACAAGCACCTGGCCGAAATCACTCTGACCGGTCAGCCATTCGTCAAGGATGGAGACATCACCGTCGGCAAGCTGCTCAAGTCGAAAGGCGCCAGCATCACCGCATTTGTTCGCCTGGAAGTCGGCGAAGGCATTGAGAAGGAAGAATCCGATTTTGCTGCTGAAGTCATGCAACAGGCACGCGGTAGCTGACATCAGTTCAACCACTCGAGGGAGGGTCGTCACGGCATGGGTCAAAAAGGGATGCAAAGAATCCTGCTGAAGATCAGCGGTGAAGCCCTCCTGGGTGAGCTGGATTACGGTATCGACCCCAAGGTTTCCTCGCGCATCGCGCGCGAGGTAGCCGGGGTGGTTGATGCGGGCGTGCAGATCGGCATCGTGATCGGCGGTGGCAATATCTTCCGCGGAAAGGGTCTGGCTGCTTCCGGCATTGATCGGATCACCGGCGACCATATGGGCATGCTGGCGACAGTCATGAATGCCTTGGGCCTGCAGGATGCGCTGGAGAGAGCCGGAGTGACCACCCGGGTCATGTCGGCCATTTCGGTGCGTGAGGTCTGCGAAGACTATATTCGCCGTCGCGCCATTCGGCATCTGGAAAAAGGCCGCGCCGTCATTTTTGCAGCCGGCACCGGTAACCCGTTTTTTACCACCGATACTGCGGCGAGTCTGCGTGCGATCGAGATCGGTGCCGATCTGATGATCAAGGCGACCAAGGTTGACGGCATCTATTCGGCCGATCCCAAGCTGGATACCGAGGCGGTGCGCTATGACCATCTCAGCTACGATGAGGTGATCGAACGCAAACTGGCCGTGATGGACACCAATGCCATCGTGCTGTGCCGTGACCAGTCCATGCCCATCCGCATTATCAATCTGAATCACAGCGGTGACCTGGATCGGCTGATCCGCGGTGAAAGCGTCGGCACCCTGGTTAATTAACCCGCATGTTTCATGAATTTCGCACACCCTCGCTTGTCTCTTGTCCGCACAAGAAATTTTCCTCAGTCGGTCGTATTCCCCGATACGACGCTCCATCGGAAAACCTCTTGTGCGAACAATATCCTGCGCGATCATCGCGCGAATTCATAAAACATGCGGGTTAAGCGGGTGCAGCCACGGGCTGGTGCGGCTACAATCCGGCAGTTAACGACTTAACGATTCCCTATCGAGGTAGGCCATGCTCGACGATATCAAGAAAGACGCGCAGGAACGGATGGGCAAAAGTGTTGCCGCACTCAAGACCGAACTGGCGAAGATTCGCACCGGTCGCGCGCACCCCAGTCTGCTGGAACACGTCACTGTGGACTATTACGGCTCCGAGGTTCCGCTGAACCAGGCCGCCAATATCAACGCCGAAGACGCACGCACGCTGAGCGTCGTACCTTTTGACAAGTCGATGGTCTCCAAGATCGAAAAAGCCATCATGACATCTGACCTGGGCCTGAACCCGGCCACATCAGGAAACAACATTCGCGTTCCGCTTCCCGCGCTGACCGAAGAGCGACGGGCTGAACTGGTCAAGGTGGTCCACGCCGAGGGCGAGCACGCCAAGGTCGCCATTCGCAACATTCGCCGGGACGGCAATACCCAGCTCAAGGATTTTCTCAAGGACAAGGAGCTGACCGAGGATGATGTTCGGCGCGGCGAAACCCTGATCCAGCAGCTCACCGACCAGCATGTCGCCCAGGTCGACGAACTGATCGGCGCCAAGGAACGGGAACTGATGGAAATCTGAGCGCGATGAGCTCACCTTCCTCCACGCCGGAGCACGTTGCGATCGTCATGGACGGCAACGGGCGATGGGCATCGCGTCAAGGCAAGCCGCGCTCACATGGCCATCAGGCCGGCAGCGATGCCCTGCGCCGGGCGGTCGAGGCGATCATGCAGCATGGCATCCCCTTTCTCACTGTCTACGCCTTTTCCAGCGAAAACTGGAATCGTCCCAACCTCGAGGTCAAGCAGCTGCTGGAGCTGTTCATGCGGGCATTGACACGTGAAGTCCGCGAGCTTGATGAGCATGATGTCAGCATCCGCTTTATCGGCGACCGTTCGGCGTTCAACCGGGCATTACGCGATGGCATGCGTCGGGCTGAGCGACGGACCGAGAACAACCGCCGCCTGATTCTCAACGTGGCCGTCAACTATGGTGGGCGGAGCGATATCGTTCAGGCCACCCGCAAGATCGCCGAGGCGGTCCAGGCCGGAAAGCTGGACCCGGCCGATATCGACACAGAAGCTGTCAGCCGCCACCTGGCACTAGCCGACATGCCTGCACCCGACCTGTTGATACGGACCGGCGGCGAAAAGCGACTGTCGAATTTTCTACTCTGGCAATTCGCCTACACCGAACTGTATTTCACCGATGTGTTGTGGCCGGACTTCTCGGCCGACGATGTGGCGGCTGCGCTGGAAGATTTCGCCGCGCGCGAGCGCCGCTTCGGCGGATTGGGTCAAGTCCAGAGTGCTTAGAACGCGAGTTTTCACCGCCGTCCTGATCGCAACCATCGGCCTGCTGGCCTTGTTCAGCCTGCCGTCGGAGTGGTTTTCCCTGCTTGCCGCCATCGTGCTTCTGGGTGTGGGCGGATGGGAAGCCGCGCGGCTGGGCGGGCTGAACGGTGCGCCGGCGCGCTGGCTGTTTGGGATTGTACTTCTGACCATCGGGCTGCTGGTCTGGCACGGAATGATTGGCTCGCCCGTGCCCGAGGCGTTCTGGATGGGTGCTGCACTCTGGCTGGTACTGCTGGTCTGGCTATGCCGGCCGGGACTGGGTCGGGAGGATCGGTCAATCTGGCGCGTCATCAAACTGATCAGCCTCGGTGTCATACTGCTGGTCGCCTGGCTCGCGGTTAGCTGGCTTCAGGCCGGTTCGCCCTGGCACGTCCTGCTGCTGATCTTCATCATCTCGGCGGCCGATATCGGGGCTTTTTTCACCGGCAAGCATTTTGGCGGAGCAAAGCTGGCACCCAGGATCAGCCCGGGCAAGACCTGGTCCGGTGTCGCTGGCGGGCTGGTGGCCACAGTCATCGTTACGGCGCTGGCGTCGATCTGGATACCGGACAGCCCGTTTGAACCGGTGACCGCCGGTCTGATTGCACTCGGACTGGCCACAATCTCGATCGGTGGCGATCTGCTGATCAGCTTGCTCAAGCGCCATCGCCAGCTCAAGGACACCTCCGACCTTCTGCCGGGTCACGGCGGCGTGCTCGACCGTTTTGACAGCCTCGGAGCCGCATTGCCGTTTTTTGCCCTGGCGATCGAGCTGCTGGGCCGATAGAACCAAACACGAAATCCATTGCCGATACAATACGGAACCGTTCGTTGGACTCGCCGACGGATGTTTTGAAGGACTGAACACAGACTTATGGAAATCATTGGCCCGATCTTCTGGCTGATCGTCGCACTCGGACTGCTCGTCACCTTTCACGAGTTCGGGCACTATTGGGTGGCCCGCCGCTGTGGTGTGCGCGTTCTGCGATTCTCGGTCGGGTTCGGACAGGCGCTGTGGTCACGCACCGCCAAGGACGGCACCGAGTACCGCATCGCCGCGATTCCGCTGGGTGGCTACGTCAAGATGCTCGACGAGCGTGAAGGCCCGGTTGCGCCCGATGAACGCGATGTGGCTTTCAACCGCAAACCGGTCGGTCAGCGCATCGCCATCGTCGCCGCCGGGCCGGTGTTCAACCTGATCTTTGCCATCGCGGCCTTCTGGCTGATGTTCCTGATCGGTATTCCGGAAACCAGGCCAGTAGTCGGCATGCCGTCCGGTCTTGCCGCCGAAGCCGGTCTCGAAGAAGAAGACCTGATTGTCCGCATCGACGACAAACGGGTCGAGACCTGGACCCACGCCTTGCTCAGCCTGATTCCACCAGCGCTGGACCGTCGCCCGATCACCATGGTGGTAGAGGACCCGGACGGAGGCCAGCGCGAACTCAATCTGGCGCTGAACCGTATCGGCACCGATTTCAGCGAGGAAAATACGCTGGACTACCTGGGCATTGCCCCGTGGCGGCCGGACCTGCCTCCCGAGATCGGCGAGATATCCCCTGGCTCAGCGGCCGACCGGGCTGAACTGAGGGCCGGTGATCGCATCGTCAGCATCAACGACGAGCCAGTTTCAGGCTGGCAGGACATCGCAAACCTGATTCCGGCCCAGTCAAGTGGCCAGGGCAATGGCATCATGCCGCTGGACCTGGTTATCGAGCGGGACGGACGGCAGATAGTCGTCAGCCTGACCCCCGAAATGGTCGAGGGTCGACCCGTCATCGGCATCCAGGCCCCTCCCCCGGGAGAGGAACTGCAGCAGAAATATGCCCGCAGCTTCACCGTTCTTCAACTTGGCCCGCTTGCCGCACTGGGTGAATCGGTCTCGGAAACCGGACGACTGACCGCTGCCACCCTGGGGATTCTCGGCCGGATGATCACTGGAAAGGCCTCGTTGAGCAACCTGTCCGGTCCGATTACCATTGCCCAGATGGCGCATTCATCGGCGCGACTGGGCTTTTCACGCTTCCTGTTCTTTCTCGGTCTGATCAGCCTTTCGCTGGCCATCATCAACCTGTTGCCGATTCCGATGCTCGACGGTGGACATCTGCTGTACTACTTCATCGAAGTCATCAAGGGCTCGCCGGTTTCCGACCGAGTCCAGATTGCGGGCCAGTATGTCGGCCTGCTGCTGGTCGTCAGTCTGATGAGCCTGGCCGTATTTAACGATATATTACGTGTATTCACCTAAACTTCGGCGTGCCTGTGCTCTGAGCCAGCCCCTGTCGAAGCAAGACTTACAAGGTTTTTCATGAAAAAGCTGTGCCTTCTGATCCTGTTTTCAATGTTGTCGGCTTCTGTGGCCGCGCAGACGTTCCGTATCGACGATATCCGGGTCGACGGCCTGCAGCGGATTTCGGAGGGCAATGTCTTCAGCTTCATTCCGGTGGAGGTGGGCGATACGCTGACCCCATCGCTGGGACGGGCCACTATCCGCGACCTGTTTCGTACCGGCTTTTTCGACGATATCTCACTGGCCCGCGAAGGGAACGTGCTGGTCATCGAAGTCACCGAGCGCCCGGCCATCTCATCGATTGCAATCGCCGGAAACCGCCAGATTGAAACCGATGACCTGATGCCGGCGCTGGCCAGCATCGGCATCAGCGAAGGCGAGATCTTCAATCAGCTGGAACTCGACCGGGTTCACCAGGAACTGGTCCGCCAGTATCACAGTCGCGGACACTATGCCGCCGAAGTCGAGGCCCGGGTCACCCCGCTGGAGCGCAATCGGGTCAGCCTGTCGATTTTCATCAAGGAAGGCAAGCAGGCCCGTATCCGGCATATCAACATCGTCGGCAACGACAGTTTCAGTGAAAAGGATCTGCGCGACGACTTCGAATCCAACGACCGGCGCGGATGGATGTTCTGGCAGGGTCGGCACCAGTACACCCGGGAAAAACTTTCCGGCGACCTGGAAACCCTGCGCTCCTTCTATCTCGATCGCGGTTACATCGACTTTGCCATCGAATCCACCCAGGTCTCGATCAGCCCGGACAAGCAGGACATTTTCGTTACTGCCAATGTCCGCGAAGGCGAAGTATTCAAAGTCAGTGACGTTCAGCTGACCGGCGATCTGATTCTCCCCGAGGCCACCCTGCGCCAGCTGATCCGGATTGAGCCCGGGGACACGTTCTCACGCCGCGACATGGAGCAGAGCATGGAGGGCATTTCAGCCATTCTCTCGAACATCGGCTATGCCTTTGCCAACGTCAATCCGATGCCGCGCGTCGACCGCGAGACTCGCGAAGTTGATATCACCTTCTTCATCGAGCCAGGCAAGCGCGTTTACGTTCGCCGGATCGGATTCTCGGGCAATACCCAGACCAAGGACGAGGTCCTTCGCCGCGAGATGCGCCAGTTCGAAGGGGCCTGGTTCTCACAGCTCGCCCTGGACCGCTCGCGCCAGCGTATTGAGCGGATGGGCTTTTTCGACAACGTCAATTTCGAGACCATACCGGTTGACGGTACCGACGACCAGGTCGATATCATGGTCAGTGTGGAAGAGCAGCCCTCGGGCAGTTTCCAGGTCGGGCTGGGTTACTCCCAGTTTCAGGGCATCATTACCACAATCGCTGTGGAGCAGGACAACTTCCTCGGATCAGGGCGCAAGGTCGGCTTTTCGGTCCAGCGCAGCAGCATCCTGACCCAGGCCGGATTGAGTTACACCAACCCGTATTTCACCGACGATGGTGTTTCGGCAGGTTACTTCCTGCGTTACAGCGAATTCGACACCCTGGGTCGTTCGTCGAACAACATCGCCTCATTTTCGACCAGCCAGGCGGCCGGTGGCGTGAATTTCGGCTTTCCGGTCACGGAACTCAGTTTTCTGCGCTTCGGCGCTTCGGCTCAGCGCGTTGACATTAACCTGCAGGGCTTCTTCGGTCCGCCAGAAAGCGATCCGGAAGCGCCAATCGAAGAATGGATTCTTCAGATTCCGGCCGACCGCCCGCTGGGCATATCACTTGATGAGGACGGCGACGGGCTGCTTTCACGCAGCGAGCGGCGCGTCACAACCCTTCGCATTGACGGTACCTGGTCGCGCGACAGTCGCAACCACTATCTCAATCCCACCAATGGCTCGCTGAATCGCCTGAGTGCCGAGATTGCCCTGCCCGGCGGCACCAGGGAGTTCTACAAGCTCAATTATCGCTTCCGCAAGTTCTGGCCGATCGGAAATCGGATGGCGTTGGGACTGAGGGGGGACTTCTCCTACGGCGATGCCTACGACAACTACGACAAGCGCCTGGGTATAGAGCCGGTTGACGTGGAGCTCAACCCCGACCTCAGTCGCACCTGTCTGCCCGAAGAAGTGGTGTCCTTCGATGACGGCTTGCCGTTCTACGAGCACTACTTCGGTGGTGGCGTTTCGGACATTCGCGGTTTCGACGACAATTCGCTGGGTCCCAAGGATCAGTTCTGCCGCTCGGTCGGCGGTGATCTCAAGGTCGCCACCGGCGTCGAATTGGCTTTCCCGCTGCCGTTCGTCGAGTCCAGCGGTACCCGCCTGGCGTTGTTTGTCGATGTCGGCAACGTTTATCGTAACTGGGACAGCTTCGATTCGGACCTGTTGCGCGCCTCGGCGGGAATTTCCCTGACCTGGCAAGCGCCGGTCGGACCGATTATCATCAACCTGGCCAAGCCGATTCGCGAGCTGGAAGGTGACGATACCCAAGCCTTGCAGTTTACCTTCGGTGGCGTGTTCTGAACCCGACACCGCGCCTGATCATGACGCTTTTATCACCAACCCAATCGGACCTGGGAGCTTCGACTTTCCGTTTCGTCTTCAGCAACAAGGGTTGAAGCAGGCTTGTCATGCCCGTCTTCGCCACCCATGCCTGTCACCAGTCTGCCGGCAGCTTGTTGAGTCGGACCAGCCTGTTGAGCCTGGCGGTCGTCTTGCTGATGCTGCCAATGCCCGCTCCGGCCCAGGAAGGCACCCGAATCGGTTATGTGGACATGATTCGATTGTTTGATGGAGCACCCCAGCTGATTGCCGCCCGCGAGGCACTGGACCGCGAGTTTCGCCCTCGCAATGAAGCGCTGGTGGCCGACGAATCGCGCCTGGAACAACTGGCCGAGCAAATGCTGGCCAGCGATGAAGGTTCCGAGCAACGCCAGACGCTGGAGCGCGAAGTACGCAATCTTCGCCGATCGATCGAGCGGCGCCGTGAAGACCTCGCCGAAGAACTGCGTTTTCGCACCAATGCCGAAAAGAAGAATATCGAAGACACCATCGAGGTGGCCATTCGTCAGGTTGCCCGTTCCGGACAATTTGATCTGATTCTCACCAGCCCGGTCGCGTTTGCCTCTGACCGGGTCGATATCACCCAACGGATCCTCGAATGGCTGGAAGACGACTTCAACAGCCAGTCCAGTGATGACCTTTCCGGAGGCCAGCGATGAACCCGATTGACCTGGGCAGCCTGGCCGAGCGCTTCGAACTGTCACTGACCGGCGACCGCGGACATGTCGTCAGCGGCCTTGCGACCCTCAAGTACGCAACGCCGGACGATCTGGCTTTTCTTGCCAATCCGTCGTATGCAAGCCAGTTGGCCGACTGCCGGGCCGGTGCGGTCATTCTCGGTGCCGAGCACGCCGGCCGCTTCACCGGGAACTGCCTGATCAGCAAGGACCCGTATGTTGACTGGGCTCGGGTTTCCGGTTTCCTGAATCCGCCACCGGCTGCCACTGCCGGCATTCATCCCAGTGCCGTTATTGCCAGCGATGCCGCGATCGCCGACAGCGCCAGTATCGGCGCCCAGGTCAGCATCGGAACGGGCTGCCGCATCGGCGAGCGCGTGACCATCGGTCCGGGCTGTGTCCTGGAAAACGACGTCGAGATCAGTGACGATGCTCGCCTGGTCGCCAGGGTCTTCATCGGCCATCGCAGTCGCCTGGGAAAACGGGTCATTGTCCACCCCGGCGTGGTCATCGGCGCGGATGGTTTCGGTCTGGCATTCGAGCGCGATCACTGGATCAAGGTACCGCAGCTGGGTCGGGTCGTGATCGGCGACGACTGCGAGATCGGCGCCAACACCACCATTGACCGCGGTGCCATCGACGATACCGAACTGGGCGAAGATGTCCGCCTGGATAATCAGGTCCAGATTGCCCACAATGTGCGTATTGGTGCCCACACCGCGATCGCCGGCTGTGTCGGCATCGCAGGATCCACCCGCATCGGGCGATACTGCATGATCGCCGGGGCCAGTGGCATCGGCGGACACCTGGAAATCTGCGACAAGGTCGTGATCACCGCGATGAGCACGGTGCTGGAATCGATCACAGAACCCGGCCACTACGGATCCGGTATACCGGCCCGGCCGCAACGCCAGTGGCAACGAATTCTTGTCCGCCTGGGCCAGCTCGATGACTGGTTCAGACGACTGCGCAAAACCGAACAATCCACTAACCTATCAAATGACCGGCATGAGTGAACAACCCACCGTCAATATCGAGGCGATCCTCGATCTGCTGCCCCACCGCTACCCGTTTTTACTGATCGACCGGGTCCTGGAGTACCACCTGGACGATCCGCCACGTATTCGGGCACTGAAGAACGTTACCATCAACGAGCCGTTTTTCCAGGGCCATTTTCCCGGCCACCCGGTGATGCCGGGCGTGCTGATTCTGGAAGCCATGGCCCAGGCAGCCGGCTGCCTGGCGCACCTGGCCCGCAATGCCGAAGCGGCCGAGGAACAGTTGTTCTACCTGGTCAAGATCGACAAGGCGCGCTTCAACCGTATCGTGGTTCCGGGTGATCAGTTGATTTTTGAAGTTCAGCAAAAGCGCCTGATGCGCGGCATGGGACTGTACCAGGCCACCGCGCTGGTCGACGGAAAGCCGGTTTCCAGCGCCGAGCTGCTGTGCGCCGCCCGACCGAATCCGGCCGCATGATCCATCCCAGCGCCATTATTGAACCCGGAGCGCAGATTGCGCCGGACGTTCGCATCGGCGCGTTCAGCCTGATCGGTCCCGAGGTCGAAATCGGGGCCGGCTGCGAGATCGGGCCGCACGTCGTCATCACCGGTGCTACCCGGATCGGTGCCAACAACCGGATTTTCCAGTTCGCCTCCATCGGTGACGAGCCGCAGGACAAGAAATACGCTGGCGAAGCCTCACGGCTCGAAATCGGCGACGGCAACACCATTCGCGAGTACGTCACGATCAACCGGGGCACGGCCGACGGTGGTGGTGTGACCCGGCTGGGTGATGACAACTGGCTGATGGCCTACTGTCATGTCGCGCATGACTGCCAGGTTGGATCACACAACATCATGGCCAACGGCGCCACCCTGGCCGGTCATGTTCTGGTCGGAGATCATGTCATTTTCGCCGGCTACTCGGGTGCTCACCAGTTCTGCCGAATCGGCGATCACGCGTTTCTCGGCATGTACGGCGGTGTCAGCCAGGATGTGCCGGCCTACGTGATGATTTCCGGCCAGCCACCGCGCCCGCGCGGAATCAATGCTGAAGGTCTGAAGCGGCGCGGGTTTACCAGCGAGCAAGTCAGGCATATCCGCGAAGCCTATCGGACACTGTATCGCAGCGGATTGAAGCGCGACGAGGCCCTGGATATTCTGCGCGGCCGCCTGCCCGACCAGCCCGCTATTGGACCGATGATCGACTCGGCGGCAGCCAGCGAGCGCGGTTTACTCAGGTAGTGGCCCACTAGTGCGCCTGGTTCTCAGCGCCGGCGAGGCCTCTGGCGACCAGATCGGTGCCGATCTTGCCGCAGCGCTCAAACGCGCTGATCCAGCCATCGAACTGGCCGGCCTGGCCGGTCCCGATATGGTCCAGGCCGGCGTTGAACGCTGGTACGGACTGGATCAGCTCAACGTCATGGGACTGACCGAGGTCCTGACCCACCTGCCGCGCCTGGTCCGGTTCCGTCGCCAATTCGCACAACGCATTCTTCAATGGCAACCCGATGCGTTTATCGGCATCGACGCACCGGATTTCAATCTCGGCCTGGCCCGTCGACTGCGCAAGAAAAACCTGGTCAGCATGCACTACGTCTCGCCCTCGGTCTGGGCCTGGCGTTCTCACCGTATCCCCAGGATCGCCCGCTCGCTCGACCTGCTATTGACGCTGTTTCCGTTCGAACCGGCGCTATATCAGCCGCACGGTCTGGATACCCGCTTTGTGGGCCATCATCTGGCCGATCGACTGGTCAACGAACCACCGGCCGCGCAGGCCCGTCATGCCTTGAATCTTGCGCCAGATACCGAGGTGATCGCACTGTTGCCCGGCAGTCGTGGTGGCGAGCTTGACCGGCACGCCGAGCTGCTGGCAGAAACGGCCGTCGCACTTCGACGCCAGCGCCCGGCCGCCGAGTTAGTGGTTCTGCTGGCCGAACCCGAGCACGAGCATCGTCTGCGCGAACCTGGCGGAGACCTCTGGGACAAGGCCGGCGTTCGCTTTGTCGCCGGTCGTACCCGGACCGGCCTGCGTGCCGCCGATGTTGCCGTGGCTGCCTCGGGTACCGTGACGCTAGAGGCCTTTCTCCTCGGCTGCCCGCTGGTCGTTTACTACCGGCTGGCCCCGGCCACCTACTGGCTGGCCAGATCCCTGAAGCTGGTCAAGAGCCAGCATGTCTCCTTGCCCAATATTCTCACCCGAAGCGAACTGGTCCCGGAATGCCTGCAGAATCAGGCGACCCCCGAGCGCCTGGTCAGAGAAACCCTGGCCTGGCTGAACCGGCCGGACCGTGTCGAAGGGTATCGCCAGGCCGCCGCCGACTGTGCATCGGAACTGGCGATCGGTGCCGGCGAGCAGGCTGCCGCCGCGATTCTGCAGCGTTTGCGGCAATGACCAGGCACTACCGAATTGCCGGGGTTGATGAAGCCGGCCGCGGACCGCTGGCCGGACCGGTCGTGGCCGCCGCCGTGATCCTCGACCCGACCCGACCCATTGCCGGTCTCGCCGACTCCAAGAAGTTGTCAGCGCTTCAACGCGAGGCCCTGGCGGAGCAGATCATGGCCAACGCCCTGGCCGTTGGTGTCGGAGTGATCGAAGCCGACGAAATCGACCGGATCAACATCCTCCAGGCCACCATGCGGGCCATGATTGTCGCGGTCAACGCTCTGAAAACGGTTCCGGAACTGGTCCGTGTCGATGGCAATCGGGCGCCGCCCCTGAATCTTCCGGTACAAACCATTGTTGGCGGCGACGGAACCGATCGGGCCATCGGAGCTGCGAGCATCATCGCCAAGACCCGACGCGACGCGATCATGATCGAAATGGATCGTCAATATCCCGAATACAACTTCGCCCGCCACAAGGGCTACCCCACCGCCGCCCACCTGGCCGCACTCGAACAGCACGGCCCCTGCCCGATCCACCGCCTCAGCTTCCGCCCGGTTCGCCAAAGCGAACTGTTCTAGATGTGATCTCTCAGTAGGTTGTCCATACGAGTAGGCTGGATATTAGGTGGCCAGCGGCGAGTGGTGCTGTCGGGAGGGGCGGGCTGTCCGGGGCGCGGACGCCGCTTCGTAGTCGACCGCATCGTTCGGACGGCACGGGCCATTCAGGAAGACTAAATACGTCCAGACTTCGACAGAAGCCATTCACTGGCACCAAGCGCCAGGAAACCGCCCGACTCACCCAAGCCGATCGTCCCGGCCAGCCCGAACCGCCCGGCAGCACCCGATGCTCGATGTCCTCTACTCTTCAAACACCACAGGATGGAAGGAGTTTTTATCGATGATGCGGATATCGAACTGAGAGATCATTTCCGCCATAGTGCAACGCACAACTCGTCGCAGTTGTCAAGACCAAATTTGCACTCTGTCACACTTTCCTCTATATTGCCGCGCAGGGGCTGTTAACGCTAAAAAGAGAGGAGATCACCAATCATGTTACGACTCGCCAGGGCGCTATGCCTTCTTGTCTTGTTATCAACATTCGGTTCCGTATGGAGCGCCACCGGGGTGGCCTTCGTGCACGGCACCGGCAAGCAAACCGACGCACTGAACGACTACTGGACCAGCAACATGGTCAATTCGGTTCGACAGGGACTGTCCAACCAGGCCAATTACGTGGTCATCAACTGCGATTTTGAAAAGTACATGTGGGATTCGCAGGCGGCCGGATGCCTGGCCGGTCAGCTTTACAACTTCATCAACCAGCGCGGAATTACCGACCTGGTGATTCTGACCCACTCCAATGGTGGCAACGTGATGCGCTGGATCATGTCCAATCCGACCTGGGACAGCCGCTACCCGACCATCATCAACAACACACGCTGGGTCAATGCACTGGCACCGTCCAGCCTGGGCACGCCGCTGGCCGACGCGGTCATGGCAGGAAACGTATTCGAAGCCTCCCTGGGTTGGCTGCTTGGCTACCAGAGCGATGCGGTTCGCATGCAACAGACCAGCTGGATGCAGTATTACAACGGCACCTGGCTGAATGGCACTTCCGGCCGCCCCAGCCTGCCGAAAGGATTCTGGAACGTGGTCGGCAGCGATGTCCACGCCGCTGTCTGGAACGGTGCCTCGTATTGCGGTGGCTACCAGTACCAGGTTGGACTGGCAGTCACCCAGTGGTGGCTGAACTCCTGCTCGGACGGCTTCCTGGAATGCTCAAGCCAGAACGGCGCAGGTTCGCTGTGGTTCTATGATTACCAGCGAACCCAGAGCGATCGCAAGCTCTCGCACCACCAGAGCCGGCGCAACTGCTTCAACCTCGACGTCATTCTGCGCAACGACCTGTAATTGGGAGGCACCATGAAATTGATCAACACACTTATCGCTTCGACCCTGATTGCAGGAACTTCGCTGGTCAGCGCCCAGGTTCAGTGGCTGGATGAATCGGCCACGGATCTGCGTGCCAATACGCTGGAGAGCAATCTTCGCAGCGTGCCGGCCAGCCTGCATCAGGAATCCGCCAGCATCAACTTTGCCTGGGGTGCCGATCAGGCCACCCAGGGACGCCCGGCCAGCGCCGGACCCACTCAACTGGGCTCCGACCGACCGGTCGCCGAAAGTCGCCAGTACTGGGTAGACAGCAACGGGGCCGCACTGGCCCGTGGCGTTGAGCTGCCCATCAGCGCTCCCGGCGCGGTGATTCGCATCTCTGCTCTGGAAAGCGGCTCGCGCATCTCGCTCGACCCCGCCAGGCTCAAGCTGGCCATGAATGGTCAGGGTGTCAGTGCCGATTTCGGACCGGCCGAGATCACCACCGGCAAGGACATGCGTTCCCAGGGCATGCGCGTACCGGAAGACTCACTGGCTTTCAGACTCGGACGCGAGGCCTCCTCCGGGACCCTGTCAGTGGCTCTGGAAGGCGTACCGTCTGGTCAGGTACTGGTCATCCATGTTCACGAACCGAACAGCCCCTGGGTTGCTCGCCTGGCCCTGCCGCGCCAGAACTTTCTGAGCGGTCAGTCACTGGACTTCGATCTGGAACTGGGTAACGGTCGTCAGCCGTTGGCCATCGGGTCGGTTCAGGCCGTGCTGGCCAGTCCGGATGCCGGTCAGACCTGGCCGCTGCAGCAGGTCCGAGACGGCAGTCTCAGTCTGGACGCAGCGCCGCTTGCCGCGCGCAGCATGCCAGGCAGCGGGCTTTACGAAGCCCACGTGTACCTGGAAAGTCAGGTCAACGGCCTGACCATTCGCCGCGACCTGACCCTGGCGCTGAATATCGCGCCGGCCATTGCCCGGTTCAACGGCCAGGCAAACCTGGCCCGCTCATCGGGTCTGGGCCTGGATCTGGGTATCGAAACCGCGATGGGTGGACGCTTCCAGGTCAATGCCGAGGTTCTCGGCACCAACGCCAGGGGCCAGCTTGAACCGCTGGGCTACGTCCAGTCGGCCGCAGTGCTCGAAGCCGGCAGTGGCAGGATCAGCCTGGAAATTGATCCAGGCATGCTCCGCGCCAGCGGCCTGAGCGCACCGTTCGAAGTCCACAATCTTGCCCTGCTCGACCAGGGCCGAATGTACCTGCTCGAACAGCGAGCCCGGGCTTTGCGCATCGAACGCTAGCCAGTAGCGTCCTCAATCGAGAGGGGAGACCGACGACCTTCGGGTCGTCGGTTTTTTTTTAAAAGATAGGGTTACGGGTTCGGGGTTCCGGGTTCCGGGTTCAGGAAAACAGTGCCGGTTAAGGGCTATCTGAGTTAGCCGGTTTTGAAGTTGGCTGAGGGCTCTGCGTGTTCGGCGGGTTTCGTCTCGATCTTATCGACGCGAGCGGCGGGTGGGCCATTTTGCAACCAGTTTTCAAGTTGGGAAAGAGCGTCGGGTTCGCCGTGGGCGAGGACTTCGACCCGGCCGTCGCTCAGATTGATGGCATGGCCGGTCAGACCCAGCGGTTCGGCCCGGCGGCGGGTGGACTCGCGAAAGAACACGCCTTGTACCCGGCCTGAAATCAGCCAGCAACGCGTCTCAGCCATTGTCTTCAATCCACTCGGTAATGGTCTTGCTGGTGATCGGGCCGATCCAGGTCTGAACCAGCTCGCCCGTCGGATCGACCAGGTAGGTGGTCGGCAACGCACGTGGCGCGCCCAGATCCGCAGGCGGATTGTAGACATCGACCAGAAGAATCGGATAACTGGCCGGATACTCGACCAGAAAGGCCTCGAACGCGGACACCTCGGTTTCCTCGAAGGCCAGCCCCAGCACCGTGATGTCATCACGGGCATCATGCAGCTCGGACAGGTCGGGAATCTCCTTGCGGCACGGCGCACACCAGGTCGCCCAGTAATTGACCACGACCCAATCCCCGCGATAATCGGCCAGCGCGTGATCACGACCATCCAGTCCCGGCAGAGTGAACGCCACTTCGGCCTTGCCCGTGCTCAAGAAAACCAGGCCAGTCAACGCAACGCCAAGCAACAGCAATCGTTTCACTCTTGATACTCCATTTGATATCGCAGCAATGATTTGATCGACTGCTTCATCATGTCATGAGCCTGTCGATCAATCGGCTGCAAGCGGTTGATCAGGGCTCGATCCCAGTGGCTGTCCATCGGCAGATCGTCGAGCTCGCCGACAGGAAGTATGAACGGTCCGGCCCGATAGAGTTCCGCCAGGGTCAGCTCGTCCAGGTCTGCCGACAGCAGCCAGTCGCCATCATCATCCGGATGAATGAAGTGCGCGGCGTGAAAATAGCCAAGAATACGGCTGGTCTGCAGCTCGCCAGCTGCCGGTTCTCGCGCACGCAGCTGCTGGACCGACAGGGCGACGCCGCGCCGCTGTGCATGCCAGAAATGGCCCAGCAGGCGCAGCGCCAGCAATAATTCATGACGATCAGACCAGCGCATATCCTGGCGCTGGAAATTGAATGTGGTCAACGCTGCTGCGAGGCTGGCACCCAGCAACACCACGACCCAGGACACGTAGATCCAGATCAGAAACAGCGGTACGGTGGCCAGCGCGCCGTAGAGTCGCTCGTAGGTCGGAAAATTGGTGACATAGAGAACGAACCCGCGCTTGGCGACTTCAAACAGCACCGCCGAAATCAGTGCCCCGGCCAGCGCATGATGCAGGCGGACCCGGCGGTTGGGCACAACCAGGAATACCAGGGCAAATCCGACCATGGCAACGACAAACGGTGTCGAGTTGAGCACGATTGCCTGAACGTAACCCCGCACTGCTTCGGGCGCCAGATGATGCAAGGCGGCCAGGTAGGAGGTCAACGCCAGGCTCGCACCCATCAGCATCGGCCCCAGAGTCAGAACCGCCCAGTAGGTCACCAGACGAGACAACAGGCGGCGATGGTTGGTGACCCGCCAGATCCGGTTGAGACTTTTTTCGATGGTGGCCATCAGCAAGATGGCCGTGACAATCAGAAAAACGGTTCCGGCACCGGTCAGCTCAGCCGTTCTTCCCACGATTTCCTCAAGTGCAGCCTGAATCTGATCGCCGGCGGTCGGCACGAAGTTCTGGAAAATGTAGGTTTCGATATCGTTGGCCCAGCGATCAAAAACCGGAAATGCCGAGACCACGCCCAGCATCACCGCCATCAGCGGAACCAGGGCCAGCAAGCTGGTAAAGCCCAGCGCGCCGGCAGCTTCGAAACTGCGGTCACTGCGGAACTGTTGCCACAGGTGTCTGGCAAAGGCTTTCAACCAGACCGGATCGGTCAGCGCGCCCATCGCCGTCAGCGGTTCGGGAGCAACCGCTTGGGAAGTTGACTCCGGCCGGGTAGACTTCGGTTCTGACCGTCGCTTACCGGGTTCATTCATGACCGTAACCATCTATCACAATCCACGCTGCTCCAAAAGTCGCCAGGCCCTGGCACTGATTCAGGATCGGGGCATCGAGCCGCAGATTATCGACTACCTGTCGACACCGCCTGATCCGACTACCTTGCAGCGTATCATCGACCTGCTGGGGATCACAGCCCATGATCTGATCCGCAGCGGCGAGGACGAATACCGCCAGCTCGGTCTGGGGCCGGATGAACCCGAGAGCCGCCTGATCAATGCCATGTGCGCTCATCCGCGCCTGATCCAGCGCCCGATCGTGATTGTCGGCGACCAGGCCCGAATCGGGCGGCCGCCGGAACAGATTGGCGAGATTCTGCCATGACCGACATTCTGATTGTCGTTCATTCGGTGCATGGAAATACGCTGGCGATGGCGCGCGAGGTTGCCCGGGGCGTCGAAGAAGTCGCTCACTGCCAGGCGCGGCTGCGTGCGGTCGAACCGATTACTTCCGCACTCAACCCCGAGCGCCGAGATCTTCCCGAGGACGGGCCGTCTCTGGTCGAGTTGAGTGACCTCAAGGAGTGCCAGGGGCTTGTTCTTGGCAGCCCGACCCGGTTCGGGAACATGGCCGCGGCGGTCAAGTATTTTCTCGACGGTACCGGCTCGGACTGGTTCTCGGGCACGCTGGCCGGCAAGCCCGCCGGCGTCTTCACCTCGACCTCGACTCTTCACGGCGGGCAGGAAGCAACCTTGTTGAGCATGATGATTCCGCTGCTGCACCACGGGATGGTGCTGGTCGGCCTGCCCTACACGGAACCTGCCCTGACCCGCACCCGAAGCGGCGGGACGCCTTATGGCGCCAGCCACCTTGCCGGCCCGGACAGCGATCGGCCGCTGGATGACGATGAACGTCGTTTGTGTCGTGTGCTGGGACGCCGCGTCGCGGAATGCGCGGTCAAGCTGTCATGATCCGGTTGGCCTGGTGTCGCTGGACGCTGCTCGGCCTGCTCATTCTGCAGCCGTTCTGGTTTGCCTGGTGGTCACCACCATCGACCGTTCCACTGTCCGTGGTCCTGGCGCTGACGTTGATACCGCTGCTGCTGGTATTCCCGGGTAGTTGGCGACTGCAGCCTCGCTCGCTGGTTATTGCAGGTACCCTGCTGATGGCCTATTTCAGCATTGGCGTGATGGAAGCCTGGGCCAGCGAGTCCGCGCGCGTTCCGGCCTCGATCCAGGTCGTTTTATGCAGCCTGTTTTTCATGGGTCTGGCGACGATTCGGCGTCCTCGAGCCAGCTCCGACTGAGGCGGCGAAGACTCTCCAGTCGTTCAGCGGCAAAATCAAGTTCCGGCGAAGACTGACCAAATTCACGCACACTGGCCGGCAGGCCGGCCCAGCTGGTGACCAGCGCATCCAACCGCTCGCGCCCGATGGTCGCTGTCTGACGCAGCGGTCGCCCGCCGTCGCCAATCTGGCGCACGCGATCCCGGCTCAACAGACTGTTTTCGCCGGAAAGCAATGCGCGGATGTCGTTGTCATGCCGAATGACCCGGGGATAGTGAATTTCCAGGATCCGTCGCAGCAGGGCGCTGTTCTCGGCCACCACCGCCATAGCATTGGTCAGGGGGTCGGCCTGATCGGTCGTCAGCGGACTCAGCAAACGTGAAGCGAGCAGACGCTCGCGGCGACTGACCAGGCTGGCCAGTTCGGCCTGAACCGCAACGGCCAATGCAGTGCCATCGCTGGTTTCAATCATTTCGACCCGTCCACCGGTCACAAACCAGTCGCGCCACTCCGCTCCACTGTCCCAATTGGCCAGCATCTCGGCCTCGGCAGTCACCGGCTGACTGACGAAGTAGGTCAATCGGTTGGGGACCAGACCGGGACGGTTTTCGGGTAGCCTGCTGGCCACCGGCTCGCCGGCCAGGGCATTCGGACAATCCATTTCCAGTACTGTCGGTTCGGAAGAGGCGAACAGGTAGTGCCGGGATTCGGTCGCTGTCAGGCGCTGCCGAAACACCGTTTCGGCCACTCCATTGCGTTCAAAACTACCGACCAGCTCAAAACTCAGACGGCCGCGGTAATTGGCCACCCGACTGTCATTGTTGCGTGCCGGTTCCATCTCTCGCTCAACCCAGCGTACGGCGTCGTAGCACATATCCAGCTGCCCCATCCGGATCTGGTCCGCGAGCAGATAGGCATTCGGAAATTGCCCCAGCAGCGCCCGACTGACCGGCAGTTCGGCGCGCACACCGCAAGCCTGGGCTTCCGGACAGGGGCCGACCGACAAGCCTTCCGGTCGATATGCCGTCAGCTGAGAGGCGTCGCCATCCAGATCGATATCGGCAGCCGCCCGGGTCACCTCGGCATAGTAGCGATCCGACTCGCTGGTCAATGCGCCGTTCAGGTCGGCCAATGCCGTACCGTGGGCTGACAGCAGCTGTTGAACCGGGTCCCGGCGCATGCTGCCGGTACCGGTCAGGCAATCCAGAAACGTTTCGGGGGATTCCCGCAGAGCGATGGACTGGCGAACAAACACATCGACGGCATCGCGCCAGCGCGCCGAATCGAAAAATACCGGACGCTGTGCAACCCACCGAGACAGATACTGAACCAGCAGCGACCATTCCAGTGGATTCTGCCATTGCGGCACCGGGCAGCTGTTTCCCAGCAGCCAGTTGAGATGGCCGTCCAGATACGCTGCACGCTGCCAGCTGACCAGGCCCATCTCGCGACGCAGGAAGGTCGGCGCATAAGGACCGTCGCCGTCACCCACCAGCTCTTCACGACCCAGTTCGGAGGTCATCAGGCGCACCAGCGTTTCCAGGCAACGCTCGAACGTTTCGCGCGGCAAAGGACCGACCAGCAACGGATCAGCGTTGCAGGCGGATATGGCCGAGCGAATGTCTTCACGAACCGGCTGCTCCAGATAGAACGCCGCATCGCCGGCAAACAAGGCCAGGCGTGCATAGGCATCGGCAAGCTCGGACAGGGCCGCTGAAACGCCGGGCTCAGGCTCGGCCAGATGACCGGCCGCATCCTGCAACATGGCGAGAATCACCGGCAAGTCGGTGTCGATCTGGCGCAAGCTTCGTCCGCTGTCACCACTGATCTGCTCCAGTAAAGCATCAATCGAGTTTGCGGCCGGGGCCGGATCTTCCAACGCTGTCGTCCGGGCAAGTGCTTCAAGAGCGAGCCACACAGCACCCAGACCATCGGCCCGCAACCACGCCCGCTCGGCTTCAAAGCGGGTCAACTCGACCAGCAACTCGGAACGCGCCGATGACCCCTCGAGCCGGGCCAGGCGAGCCACTCGATCAGCCTGCGCAAGTGCCGCTGATTCGGGGGCGGCCGGCAGTGCGTCCGGATCCGGCGCCATCAGCGTCGACCAGAAAGCCTCGATTTCATCTTCCGGATCTAGCGCTTCATTGTCGGCCATGCGATCACTAAGTCGCTCCCAGATCACAGGAGCCTGCAGCGCGGCGACCGAATACAGCCGGGCCGCCCGGCCGGCCCGATTGCTTCGCTCCAGTAGATCGCCGGCCCGGCTCAAATCGGGTAGTGGCAGTTCAACCGACAAAGTCTGCAGGTTGCGATCACGCGCATGTACCAGCCAGGCAAACAGGCCATCGGCCAGGGCCGCCTGAGAAGGCGGAACGGTTTCGGCCAGATCGGCCAGAATCAGCATGGTGGATTCCACTCGCTGCCGCCACTGTGTCGGATCCGCCTCGGGGTCCTCCAGCCACACGTTCAGCGCCAGCGTCGCCCGGCGGGCGCGCTCGGCAGTATCGACCTGCCAGTGCCAGGCCAGCGCGTGTTCGGGCAACGCCGCTTTCAACGGCATGGCGGACAGACAGGCAGCCAAAGCTGCAAAGACCATCAGGGATCTGGAAATCATGCGGCTATACTACCCTGCCCGATTGAGCAGCGAGCGCGAACCTTGAACAAACTCAATATCCTGACCACCGGCGGGACCATCGACAAACTCTACTACGACGACAAGTCGGACTACCAGATCGGCGAGCCCGAGATCGGTCGTATCCTGCGCGCGATGAATGTTGCCTTCGAATGGGAAATCCGTGCCCTGTTGCGCAAGGATTCTTTGCACCTGAACGACGGTGATCGCAGTTTGATCAAACAAGCCATCCTGTCCAGCAGCGATCAGCATTTCCTGATTACTCACGGCACCGATACGATGGTCGAAACCGCTACTGCCCTGGGCGATATCGGTGAGCGGGTCATCGTCATGACCGGTGCCCTGAATCCCGCCCGGTTCATCGATTCGGACGCCGTTTTCAATATCGGCTGTGCCGTCGGTGCCGTGCAGTGCCTGACACCCGGCATCTGGATCGCGATGAACGGCCGCATCTGGGATCACACCAAAGTCCGCAAGAATCGTGCAGAAAACCGCTTTGAATCCTTGTGATTTGGTTTTTTGGTTTTTTGGTTTTTTGGTTCAGTTGGTTCGAAAGCCAACCAACTGAACCAACCGAACCAACTAAACCTTGACTGTTCCTGCGCGGACAAACGGGGGTTTGACGACGCGGGCTTGCAGGCGTTTGCCGCGCAGTTCGACTTCGACCTGCCTGAAATCACCGGCCGGAATGCGAGCCATCGCGATCGGGCATTCGATCGTTGGGCCAAAGATGCCACTGGTGACCTCACCTTCCCCGCCATCGCAGTACACCCTGGCTCCGGATCTCGGAATCGCGCCCTTGCCCATGACCAGTCCAACCAGCTGACGCGGCACGCCGTCTGATTTCTGCTGTTCGAGGGCTTTCCGACCGATAAAGTCGCGCTCAGCCGGCTCGAATGCCACCGTCCAGGCCAGATTGGATTCCAGCGGCGAAGTGGTGGTGTCCATGTCCTGACCGTAAAGATTCAAACCCGCTTCCAGGCGCAGGCTATCGCGTGCGCCCAGCCCGCAAGGTTGAACGCCCGCCTCGACCAGCCGCTGCCAGAAATCACTGGCCTGACTGGCCGGCAACAACACCTCGAATCCATCCTCGCCGGTGTACCCGGTCCGGGCCAGAAAGACATCTCCATGCGCGAGTGATCGAAAAGGTTTGATGTCGCCGGCTGCCGGTGCCTTGAGTATCTCGATCACTTGGTCGCGCGCGCTCGGACCCTGAACGGCAATCATGGCCAGATCATCGCGCTCGATGATCTCGACCTCGAACGCTTCCGCCTGACGCCGCATCCAGTCCAGATCAGCCTGGCGAGTGGCTGCATTGACGATGGTGCGATAAAAGGTCGAGTCAAGGAAGTAGGTGATCAGATCATCAATCACCCCTCCCTCGTGATTGAGCATGCAACCGTACAGGGCCTGACCCGGTTCCCTGAGCTTGCCCACGTCATTGGCCAGCAGATGGCGCAGATAATCCTTCACTCCACTGCCCTGAAGATCAACCACGGTCATGTGCGACACATCGAACATGCCCGCATCACGCCGGACCGCATGATGCTCATCCATCTGCGAGCCATAGCTGATCGGCAGCGTCCAACCGGCAAATTCCACCATCCTGCCACCAGCAGCAACATGGGCATCAAACAACGGAGTCTTCTGGGTCATGTGTATCAACGAGGAATAAGTCAGCTCGATAGTTTACAGGCTTGCCGTCAAAAACCCGACCTCCGATGAATCCCGCCACATGGACCGTCGGGCAAATTCCGTCAACCGGAAACCGGAAACCGTCCTTTCATCCTTGCGCCTTGAACCTTGAGCCTTGAGCCTTCTTTCTACCGAATCACCGTCGCCCGCCGAATCAGCACAATCACCGGAATTGCTCCCAGGACCACCAGCACCAGCGATGGGGCGGCAGCCATTTGCCATTGTCCTTCAGCGGTCAATTCGTAGATCCGGATCGCCAGGGTGTCCCAGCCAAAGGGTCGGAGCATCAGGGTGGCCGGCATTTCCTTGGCGATTTCGACCAGGGCCAGCAGGAACGCGGTGACCAGCCCCGGCCACAGCAATGGCAGGTTGACCCGAAGCAGGCGCTGCCAGCGTGAGACGCCGAGGCTGCGGGCCACCTCGACATACTCCGGCCGAATCCGGCCGGCCACGCCCTCCAGCGGGCCCCAGGCCACTCGAACAAAGCGGATCAGGTAGGCCAGTATCAATGCCAGCAAACCACCGGCCAGGGCGGTGCCAGCCCATTGATCCAGACGAATGAATGCCAGCATGATGGCCACGGCCAGCACCGTTCCCGGGATGGCATATCCGAGGGCGGCCACTTCTCCGAGCATCACGAACCGGCGCGGTGCCCGATGGGTGGCAACCAGCAGCAGCAATCCTCCGGCCAATACGGTCAGCGCGCCGACCAGGCCCAGCAGCATGGTATTGCCGATCACCCGCGGCATGCTGCCGCTGACGATATCGCCGAGACCCGGCCAGGCCCAGACCAGCAGCTGGACCAGCGGCACAATGACGCCGATCAACACCAGCAGCAGCTGGCTGCCCGTTGCTGCCAAAGCGCGGACCCCGGTCAGATGAATACGGTGGCCGCTGGGACGGCGCTCGGACTGGCGCGGCTTTTCATCGCGATTGAACCGCTCGGTCAGCAACAGAACCAGCACGAACAGCATCAGGATGGAGGCCAGCTGAACGGCTGCGGCCAAGTTGAACAGACCAAACCAGGTGCGATAAATGGCGGTGGTAAAGGTATCGAAACCGTAAATCGAAACCGCGCCGAAATCGGCCAGGGTTTCCATCAGGGCCAGCGCCATTCCGGCCACGATGGCCGGGCGGGCGATGGGTAGCGCTACCCGAAAAAAGGTACCCAGCGGCCCCACACCCAGGCTGCGGCCGGCCTCGAATGCCGCCAGCCCGCCAGTGGCAAATGACGCCCGGGCCAGCAGATACACGTAGGGATAGAACGCCAGAATCAGGATCAGCAGCACGCCGCCGGGGCGACTCAAGCCCTCGAACAGCGCAGGACTGTAACCGAACCAGTCGCGCAGGCTGGTCTGAATCGGGCCGGCAAAATCCAGCACGCCGAGATAGATGAAGGCCAGCACATAGGTCGGAAAGGCAAGCGGAAGCACCAGCAGCGGATCCAGCCAGCGCCGTCCGGGATACTCGCAACAGGCCGACAACCACGCCATGCCGACCCCGGTCACGGCCACGCCGAAACCCACCACCACCAGCATCAGCAGCGTGTGGCCGACCAGCCGCGACAACAGCCAGGCGCGCAGATGCGCCCAGGTTTCGCCCTGCGGGTCCAGCCAGGACAGGACCAGCATGAACAACGGCAGCGCAACCAGCGCCAGCAGTGGCAGCAATGCCCAGTGACGGAAGGGCCGGGCCACTGTGCGCGGCCCGGCCAGGGTCAGATCAGCGGTAGCCGGCACGGTCCATCAGCCGCACCGCTTCGGCCTGGCGCTGACCGGCGATGGTCAGCGGCGTCTCATCCTGGCGGAATGCACCCCACTCGCTGACCAGCCCCAGCGGTGCGACCGCCGGATTGGCCGGAAACTCGAGATTGCGCTCGGCAAACTCGGCCTGGGCCTGTTCGGAGGCCAGCCATTCGATCAGGGCCTGGCCCTGATCAGGGCGCGGTGCATGACGGGTGACGCCGGCACCAGAGACATTAACGTGGACGCCAGTGGTCTCCTGGTTGGCCCAGAACAGCTTGACCGGATAGTCGGCATTGTCGGCGACCAGCCGACCCAGGTAGTAGCTGTTGACAATCCCGACATCGCATTGGCCGGCGGCGATCGCTTCGATCAACTGGGTATCCGAGGAATACGGATTGGTCGCCAGGTTGGACACCCAGCCCGAGACGATCTCCTCGGTACGCTGCTCGCCATGGTGCTCGATCAGCATCGCCACCAGCGACTGGTTGTAGACCTTGCGCGATGTTCTCAGGCACAGACGGCCGGCCCAGCGATCATCAGCCAGGTCCTCATAGGTCGACAGCTCATCAGCGTTCACGCGATCGGGGTGATACACAATAGTGCGCGCCCTCAGCGACAGGCCGAACCAGCGGTTGTCGTCATCGCGCAGCGATGGCGGAATGGCCGCGGTCAAGGCTGCGCTGTCAATCGGTCGCAGCAGTCCGCGTTCGGTCGCCTGCCACAGATTGCCGGCATCGACGGTAATCAGGACATCGGCCTGGGTGGTGTCGTTTTCGGCAGCCAGGCGCTCGATCAGAGAGGCCTCGTTATCGTTGGTGAACTCGATGGCCACACCGGTTTGCTCAGTGTAGCGCTTGAACAATGGTTCGATCAGATGGGGCTGACGAGAGCTGTAGACCACCACCCGGGAAGGCTCAGCGTCGGCTGTCTCAGCAGCAGGAGAGGAAGTCGTTTCGGGCTCGGACTGGGAGCCGCAGCCAATCAACAGCGCGGTCAGCGCCAGCGATATCCAGGTTTTCATTAGGGCAGAACTCGTTATCGGATGAACTGCGGATTTTAACGAGAATGATTTGCATTAGCAAGTCGGCCGATCCAGAGGACCGGCCGACTTCGTGCCTGATTCGATCGAACTACTCGGCTTCGAAACGATCTTCGAACAGAACCGTTGATGTCGACCCGGGAGCCAGAGTGTCAACCAACACGGCGGCGGGCAAGTGCGCATCACGTGCGCCGGCATCGACAAACGGCACCAGTGTGACGCCGCCGTCCGCTGCCGGAGCCTGGTCAACCACGATTTCGAAGTTGTACAACGTAAACCATGGCAGCTTTTCGCCGGCCGGCGCGCTGAAGCGAACTTCGTTGGCCGACACGCTGGCTGGCCAGGGTGAATCCAGCTCGTCTGCCGGACCGCCCATATAGGTCTCCGAAACGGTCGCCCCTGGTGACAGTGGAATCGCAAATTCACCGATGCCGTGATCAAAATCAAAATTCATCACCGCATAGTTGTAGCGATACTCACCACCGCCCAGATCGGTCACCTTGACCAGCACCCGAAGATGTCCGGACGGCATGTTGTCCGGATAGTCAGCGGCCGGCGTTGGCCCGTCGAGCACGACAATCTCGTGTCCCTCCATCGGATCGACCGTGTTCTCGGCAACCCAGTTGTTGATTGGCGGGCCGTTGGTAAACGGACCGAGCGGGCCGAAACTCCAGCCACTGCCCGACGGCGACGGGCTGATCGAGTGATAACCCATGGAATTCCAGATATCGACGTCGTACTGGACCACGTACCAGGAATCGAGGAAGTAATCGGCACCGGCCGTTGACAGCTCAGCCTCTTTGATCATCAAACGATTCTGGTAAGTCGTCGAATTATTGGTCTGTGACCCGGTAGAGCCGGGGTCGAAAAACGAACCCGTGGACCAGAAAAGTCCTTCGCTGGCAAGAATTTCATCACGCGGGCCCTGGTTGAAGTTGTCATCGTTGTTGCCGGTGCTGTAAACGTCTTCGCAGCCCGGCCACAGGATGTGACCGTTGCCACCCGGACAGTTGATTGTGCAATTGAAATTCAGGGTGAGAAAAGCATGCTTTACACCGGAAGCGCCCAGTTGCTCGATGCGTCCATCGCTGATCCGGTACATATTCCAGACCAGAAAAGGATGCTGGTCTCGGGGTACAAAGGTATAAAACGATTCAGTAGTGAACTTCGGAATCCACGCAGCATCACCAAAACCCACGTTCTTGAGCGTTGCCGACGGTGCCACCTTGATCCGGTCGGTCGAGGTCTCGCGGCCTTGGTAAGCGATAGTTCCAATATCAATCAGCTCCACATCGACGATATGCGATGGATCGTCCTGCGGCCAGAACGGGCGCCCGGTACAGCTCAACCCGCCGCGGTCCGGCGTTGTTCGCGAAAGATTGGCATCGGCCGGCACATCAATGGCCAGGTCCAGCCACATCTGCCCCAGCGGCATGCCTTCAAGATCGGGCACACCCAAATGGCGAGCCAGCCAGGCTGAACCCTTGAGGTCGGCATTGTGCAGCGTCAATTCGGAGCGCTCGGGATGAGCCAGCGCATGGATATGGGTGATGGTCGCCAGATGATTGCCACCGCCATCATGAACCTGCAATTGGGCGGTACGATCCTGCTCGGTCGGAATCAGGCGAATATCGGAAAAATCAGCAACGCGATTGCCACGCTCCAATCTGAGATTGGAGCCGATGGCCAATTCCCCGCCACTGAACGCTTCGAAATTACCGTAAGGCGCGTAAATCCAGAGCCGACCATCGCCGACGCTTGCCGGTGCCGTCAGTCTCTCGGCCTGGAGTTGCCCGGCCTGAACGACCTCCACCCCGAAATCGATCAGATAGTCACCGCGAAGCTCCATCCGGGCCTGTCCGGAACTCGCCGGCCAGACGGTCGATGGGTCGGTATCCCAGGGCAGTGACTCAGACGCCATCAACGACAGCGGAAAGACCAGCAAAACAATACTGACAATCAGAAAACGTTTCATAAGTGCGCACTTTTTGACCATGTATCTGCCGGAGCATAACCAATCTGGCCGCCAGATGCGATGAGCTGCGTCACAAATTTTGCAGTCCTTGGTGCTGGTACCGCCATTTTTCAGGCTTGCAACACTATCCGGTCTCAATTGATCCGGCAAAAACCCCGTTTCATCCCGCAGTTCGTATCGCCTCACGGCCAGCGTAACGGGCCTTGTCGCCGAGGCGCGACTGGATGCGCAGCAGCTGGTTGTACTTGGCCACCCGATCGGAGCGGCACAGCGAGCCGGTCTTGATCTGGCCGGCGTTGGTTGCCACGGCCAGGTCGGCAATGGTGACATCCTCGGTCTCTCCCGAGCGATGGGAGATGATGGTGCCGAACCGGGCATCACGCGCCATCGCAATGGCATTCAGGGTTTCAGTCAGGGTTCCGATCTGGTTGGGCTTGATCAGAATCGCATTGCCGATGCTCTCGTCAATGCCGCGCTTGAGAATCCCGGTATTGGTCACGAACAGGTCATCACCGACCAACTGGACCCGATCGCCGATCTTTTCGGTCAGCAACTTCCAGCCCTCCCAGTCGTTTTCGTCCATCCCGTCTTCGATGGAAATGATCGGGTAACGCTTGACCAGGTCGGCAAGATAATCGACGAAACCGGCCGCCTCGAAACTGCGCCCCTCGGAGGCAAGTACATACTGCCCGTTGCTGTAAAACTCGCTGGAAGCCACGTCCAGGGCCAATGCAACCTGCTTGTCCGGCTCGTAACCGGCCTGGACAATCGCGGTCAGCAGCAACTCAAGCGCTTCTTCATTGGATCCCAGATCGGGAGCAAAACCGCCCTCATCGCCCACCGCCGTGCTCAGACCACGCTGGCGCAGAATGCCTTTCAGCGCATGAAAGATCTCGGTCCCCGCCCGCAAGGCCGACGGAAAATCCGGCAAACCGACCGGCATCACCATGAATTCCTGGATATCGACCCGATTGTCAGCATGCGCGCCGCCATTGAGAATATTCATCATCGGCACCGGCAGACTGGCCGTCTGACCGGAAAACTCCAGCAACCACTCGTACAGCCACTGGCCTTTCGCGGCCGCTGCCGCGTGGGCCGAGGCCAGTGACACGCCAAGCAGCGCATTGGCGCCCAGGCGTGATTTGTTGTCGCTGCCATCCAGCTCGATCAGGCGCTGATCCAGTGCTGCCTGGTCGAACACATCCTGTCCCTTGAGGGCCTTGGCAATCTCGCCATTGACATGAGAAACGGCCCGGGTGACCCCCTTGCCTTCATAGCGGCCAGCATCCCCATCGCGCAACTCCACCGCCTCGCGCTCGCCAGTCGAAGCCCCGGAAGGCACCGCCGCTCGCCCGACACTGCCATCGTCAAGCCGAACTTCGGCCTCCAGGGTCGGATTACCGCGGGAATCAAGGATTTCAATGGCTTGGATGGATTTGATTTTCATAGTTTTCTCAGCGTGTTTATTGTGGTGCGTTTTATTGGGGGAGAGGGGGAGAGGGAGAGAGGGTAAAAAACCCAATGTCGCCATCTACCCTTCTACCCTTCTACCCTTCTACCCTTCTACCCGCCCCTTAACCACCCGATCAATCGCCACCAACGTTTCCAGCATCGCTTCCATCTCGCTCAAACGCATCGAATTCGGACCATCGCAGAGGGCTTTTTCCGGTTCGGGGTGGGTTTCGCAGAATACGCCGGCCACACCGACGCCAACGGCGGCGCGGGCCAGCACGGGAATGAATTCTCGCGCTCCGCCCGAGGACTCGCCCTGGCCGCCCGGCAGCTGGACCGAGTGGGTGGCATCCATCACCACCGGGCATCCGGTTTCGCGCATGATCGCCAGCGAGCGCATATCGACCACCAGGTTGTTGTAGCCGAACATGTAGCCGCGCTCACACACCATCAGTTGGTCGTTACCCACCGCGCGCGCCTTCTCCACCACCCGGCTCATTTCCCAGGGCGAAAGAAACTGGCCTTTCTTGATATTGACCGGCTTGCCCAGGCGGGCCACGTTCTGGATGAAATTGGTCTGACGGCACAGGAAAGCGGGCGTCTGGATGACGTCGACAACCTCGGCCACCGCATCCAGCGGGGTGTCTTCATGAACATCGGTCAATACCGGCACGCCGATCTGATCGCGCACCGCCGCCAGCATCGCCAGTCCCTCGTCCATCCCGGGACCCCGATAGCTCTTGACCGAAGTCCGGTTGGCCTTGTCGAACGAGCCCTTGAACACATACGGAATACCGAGCCGGTCAGTCACTTCCTTCAGATGCCCGGCGACTTCCAAACAAAGCTCCAGCGATTCCAGCGTATCCGGCCCGGCAATCAGAAACAGGGGCTGGTCCAGCCCGACCTCGAATCCGGCAAGATTCATGCGTGAGCCTCCTGGGCCGGTTTGCCGCTGATGACTTCACGACGCTTGAGTGCGGCGCGTACAAACCCGGTAAACAAGGGATGTCCGTCACGCGGGGTGGAGGTGAACTCCGGATGAAACTGACAGGCGACAAACCATGGATGGTCTTTCAGTTCGACCATCTCGACCAGGCGCCCATCAAGCGAAAAGCCGGAAAGCACCATCCCATGTTCGGTCAGCGTCTCGCGGTAATTGTTGTTGAATTCGTAACGATGACGATGTCGCTCGAAAATCTCGTCCTTGCCATAGAGCTTGCGTGCCAGGGTGTTCGACACCAGGCGGCAGCGCTGGGCACCCAGGCGCATGGTCCCGCCCAGGTCACAACCTTCATCGCGCATCTCGCGCTGACCCTTCTCGTCCAGCCATTCGGTGATCATGCCGATCACTGGATGAGGAGAGTCAGGGTTCATTTCCGTCGAATTGGCATCGGTCAGACCACAGACATTGCGGGCAAACTCGACCACCGCGGTCTGCAGACCGAGACAGATTCCCAGGTACGGCACGCCGTTTTCACGCGCGTAGCGGATCGCCTTGAGCTTGCCCTCGAAACCGCGCTCGCCAAAGCCGCCGGGCACCAGGATGGCATCGGCACCTTCGAGAATACCAACGCCGCTGGATTCGATCTCTTCGGACTCGACCGGCCGAATCTTGACCGCCACCCGGTCGGCCAGACCACCGGACAGCAAGGCTTCGTTGAGCGACTTGTAGGCATCGGCATGCTCGACATACTTGCCGACCATGGCCACGGTGACCTCGTGTTCGGGGCGTGCGCGCCGTTCGACCACGTCTTCCCAGTCCGACAGATCCGGCGGACTGGATTTCAGGCCAAGCCGGTCCAGCACGATCCGGTCCAGACCCTGGCGATGATAGAACAGCGGAATCTTGTAGATATTGTCGACATCCACCGCGGAAATCACCGCTTCGGTAGCGACGTTGGTAAACAGTGCGATCTTCTTGCGTTCGTCGTCCGACAGCATGCGTTCGCAACGACACAACAGCACATCGGGCTGAATACCGATCGAGCGCAGTTCCTTGACCGAGTGCTGGGTCGGCTTGGTCTTGATTTCATTGGCCGCACGCAGAAACGGCACCAGGGTCAGATGAATATAGAGCGCCTGGCGCCCGTATTCGAAACCGAGCTGGCGAATCGCTTCCAGGAACGGCAGCGACTCGATATCACCTACCGTGCCGCCAATCTCGATCAGGGCCACATCGTAGCCTTCGACCGCGCGGCTGACCGACTCCTTGATCTCGTCGGTAATGTGCGGAATCACCTGCACCGTCGAGCCCAGGTAGTCGCCGCGGCGCTCCTTGGCAATCACATTGGCGTAGATCCGCCCGGTCGTGAAATTGTTGCGCTGGGTCATCCGGGTTCGAACGAACCGTTCGTAGTGCCCCAGGTCGAGATCGGTTTCGGCCCCGTCCTCGGTCACGAACACCTCGCCGTGCTGAAACGGGCTCATGGTGCCAGGATCAACATTGATATACGGGTCGAGTTTGAGCATGGTCACGCGCAAACCGCGGGCTTCGAGAATCGAGCCCAGCGAGGCGGCAGCAATGCCCTTGCCCAATGAAGAGACGACGCCGCCGGTGACAAATATCAGAGAAGTCATGCCCGGATGTCCAAGGTTACAGGTCCGGGAAGACATTCTATCTGAAACGCGGGTGTCGAGGGTTCAGGGTTTCCTGCCGAACTACTCCCCAATGTTGATGGCTTCGGAACGATCTCTTCCGATTTGTTGCAAGCGGGCGACTTCGGCGGACGGCAGGCCGGCCGGGGTCAGCAGCATGCCAGGGGGTGCGGTGCTGCGTTCCAGGCTGGCGAAACGGGTCATCAGGTCGGCCAGGGCCGCCTCGCGTTCGGCCGGGGCGGCGATAAAGTCGTAGCCGGAAGCAAATCGGGCAATGGCGTCCTGGTTGGCAGGGACTTCCGCGGCCGTCTGCTCCAGTGCGCGGCGGGCAAAGCGGCGGACCGCAGGATAGTTATCCGACATCGCCTCGATCAGGTGCGGCTGCCAGAATTCGGCCTGATCGAGTTGTCCGCGTTCGATCGCTCGTCCGATCGCCACTGCGGTGACCGAGCGCTCGACCGGATCACCCGCGTACAACCGGGCCACGCCATCCGGCAGATCGGCGCTCGCTCCGTCAGCGCGAACCACTTCAAGAGCCTCGCGCTGCCACAGACGCGCGGTTTCCTGCTCGGCCCAGGCCACCGACTGATCCAGGTGGCACAGATTGCAGGCGTTGGGTCGTCCGTCTGCGGCATTGGCCGCCGGGTCAGGCACTTCGATGCGATGACTGCGATGGACTTCCATCACGCCGTAGACGATTTCGGGCATATGGCAGGCGTAGCAGTTCGAGCCCTCGCTGTCGGCCGCATGATGGGTATGGGCCTCGACATCGGCAGCCAGGTCCTGGTGGCAGGTCAGGCAAGGCTGGTTGCCGCGCGCCTCTTCGCGGATCATGCCGTGACGATCGCCATCGTGCATGGTGTGGCAAGTCATGCAGGTCAGCTCGGACTCATCGTGGCATTTGGAGAGCTTCAGACCCTGGTACTCGTAGGCTGTCAGGCGCGGGGTACGATCCGGCCAGAATCTCAATTGGAACAAATCACCCGGATGCCCGGTGGTGGGATCAGGCGTTTCCGGCCAGACCAGGTTGACCGACTCGAACAGGTCGTCGCCGGCTCGATAGACCGGCCCCTCGCTGATGAATCGTCTGAGCATCTCATTGTCGACCGGCATGCGTTGACCGTGACACTGGCCGCAGACCTGGTTGGCCGCATCCTGCTCCAGGCGCTCCGGTTGAACCATGCTGTGATCAAGCTCGCCGGAGATCGAGTATCGCAGCCGGGTCAGCCAGTTCGACTGCTTGGCGACGTGCTCCGCGCCCGGACCGTGACAGGCTTCGCAGGCAATGCCCAGTTCGGACACCTCGGACTGGTAGCGTGCCTCGGTGGCCGAATCCACCGCCTGACCGGTCGCCGCACGAGACAGCATCTCCTCGTAATTGACCACCCCGGGCTGCGGACCGGTGTTGTGGCAGAAAATGCAATTGTGGTTCCAGACCGAGACATTGGCGTCGAAGTGCTGGTCGTCCGGCCCCAGGAAGGCGGCGTTCATGTGGACCCATCGCTGATCCTCGTTGTGCCAGAGAATGTGCAATCGGTAATAGGTGCCGCCGCCATCTTCTTCCCGAGTCATGTATTGCTGATAGCGGTGCGATCCGACGGTACGCTCGATCCGGTAACGGGCAACCGGTTCCGCTTGCCCGGGCTGGTAATAGTCGAACCAATAGCTGTCGCCGCGTCGCACCGGTCGGACTTCCATGCCCCAGGCACGCACCGGCTGACCATCAAAGCGGCCCTGCACGGTCTCCGGACTGGCCTCCTGGGTCATGGTGCGGTGATAGGTGCGATGCCAGGAGGAATAGCGATCCCGATGACAGCCATGACAGGTATCCGACCCGGCCCATTCAGCCGCCGCCGGCAGCGGCGCGGCCAGCAGCAGACCGATCAGACCGAAAAATGGCAACCGCTCACGCATCAGCAACGTCCTTGAATTCAGGCCGCGTTTCCTGGTTCGGCCACAGCTCACTCATCAGCACCGAGCGCCCGACGCCGGCCACCACCCGCGCGTGCTCGCGGCGCAACAGACGGGGCCGCTCGACCCCGCAGGAATGAGCAATGATGCTGACCTCGCGCACCATATGGTGAGCGTACCAGGCGACCCGCTTGGCCTTTTCTTCCGGAACCAATCCACGCTGGAGACTCTTGTCATGCGTGGTCACCCCGGTGGGACAGGTATTCTTGTTGCACTGCATGGCCTGGATGCAGCCCAGCGCAAACATGAAACCGCGCCCGCAAGCCACCACATCGGCACCGGCACACAGGGCCCAGGCCACATCGACCGGATTGATCCGCTTGCCCGACGCGATCACCGGAATGCGCGATTTGAGTCCGTATTCATTGAGCTTGTCGACGGTCATCGGCAACGCTTCGCTCAGCGGCATCCCGACATCGTCCATCAAGGTCATCGGTGCCGCCCCGGTGCCGCCATCGCCGGAATCGACGCTGATGAAATCCGGGGCCGATTTCACACCACGTCGGTGGATCGCCTGGCACAGATCGTCGAGAAAGCCGGCCTGACCAAGCACCATCTTGAAACCACAAGGCTTGCCGGTGACACTGCGAATGCGCTCGATCATGTCGAGCAGATCATCCACATTGCTGATTTCACGGTGACGGTTCGGACTGATCGCATCGACCTCCTTGCTGATCAGGCGAATACGGGCAACCTCGTCGGTGATCTTGGCTTTGGGCAGAATGCCGCCCTTGCCGGGCTTGGCACCCTGGGCAAGCTTCAATTCGAACATCCGGACCTGGTCGTGCGAGGCCACTTCGGCCAACCGTTCATCGGACAGCTTTCCGTCCAGGTCGCGCACACCGAACTTGGCCGTGCCGATCTGGAACACCAGATCACAGCCGCCCTCCAGATGCCACTCGCTCATCCCGCCTTCGCCGGTATTGAGCCAGATGCCGGCCTCGCGGGCACCGGCAGACAAAGCCCTCACGGCCGGACGCGACAAGGCGCCGTAACTCATGCCGGAGATATTGAAGAAACTGGACGTGGTAAACGGTTTACTGCAATAAGGCCCGAATGTCACATCGGCCGGCGGCACCGATTCCTCGTCGAGCCGCGGAAACGCACAGTTGAGAAAAATGACGGTACCTTCCGGCCGCAGATCACGGGTCGATCCGAAAGCGGCCGTCTGGTCCACGTTCTTGGCCGCCCGGTAGACCCACGATCGCTGGGCCCGGTTGAACGGCATTTCCTCACGATCCTGGGAAAAGAAGTACTGGCGAAAAAACTCGCCGAGGTATTCAAAGTAGTAACGAAACCGCCCCAGCACCGGATAGTTGCGGCGAATGGTATGGGTGGTCTGATGTCGGTCGATGAACCAGATCACCAGCAGCGCCAGCACGCCCGTTCCGATGACGACCAGGAACAGGGCCGCCATCAATTGCATGATCTGCAGGCTCAACTCGAGAAGATTCGACATACGCGTATCCAGTTGCACAGAAATTCAGGCCGTCTCCAGCCAGATCAAACTGGCCTGGCGACCGGTCCGGCCCTGGTCACGGCGATAGGAAAAGAAACGGTCGGGCTCGGCTGCGGTGCAAAGCTTAGCATCGACGATACGGGTCAGTTCGGCGGCGATCAGCCGATGCCGGGCGATGGCTTTCAGGTCTGCCATGAAATGACCGGGTCGGGAGCCTTCAAATGCCGCTTGCAACGCTGGATCCCGGTCGACAAACTCTGCCATCACCGCATCGCTCACTTCATAGGCAGACTGACTGATCCCCGGCCCGATCCAGGCAGACAGGTGCCTCGGATCGACTGGCAATTGCGCAATGGAGTGCTCGATAACGCCCGCGGCCAGGCCCCGCCATCCGGCGTGAATCGCGGCGACCAGCAGCCCGTCGGAGTGAGCCAACAGGATTGGCAGACAATCGGCCGTCAGAATTGCACAGACCTGACCCGGCCGGTCGGTCCAGGCCGCATCGGCCTCGATATCCGACTGCCAGTCGTCAAGATGGATCAGCCCGGTTCCATGAACCTGACGCAACCAGCGAGGCGAGGCCGGCAGCTCGTCGGATAGCCGACGGAGATTCTCCGCCACGGCTTCGCTGTCATCACCACAGTGAAAGCCCAGATTGAGACTGGCCCAGGGGCCCTGGCTGATCCCGCCCTGGCGAGTGGTGTAGGCCGCCCGAACCCGCGGAGGCAATGACCATTCTGGCTGGCTGAGAATCATGGGTCTGGGTCACCTGGGCTGTGGCTCAAACGATTGTTGAGACGATCGCTAAGACAATCGACCAACTGCGCAAAATCATCGGGTAGCGGTGCCTCGGCTCTGACCGGCTGACCGGTGATCGGATGCGGGAGGTTCAGGCGTGCCGCGTGCAGGGCCTGGCGGTCGAAGCTCATCCAGGCCGCGCGCTGTTCCTCGCTCAGACCTCCTGGGGCGCCACGCTGGCCGTACACCGGGTCGCCGACGATAGGGTGGCGCAAATGGGCCATATGAACCCGAATCTGGTGGGTACGGCCGGTTTCCAACTCGACATCCAGCAAGGTCGCGCTACTCAGTCGGCGACTGACCCGATAATGAGTCACGGCCCGGCGCCCGTCAGGTCGCACCACCTGCTTGCGCCGATCGACCGGATGACGCCCGATCGGCTGGTCGACTGAGCCGCCGGCTATCAAATCTCCCCAGACCAGGGCCCGGTAGTGACGCTTGATCAGTCGCTGCTTCATCGCAGCGACCAGGTATCGATGGCTCTTGAGGCTGCGCGCGATCACCAGGCAGCCACTGGTGTCCTTGTCCAGGCGATGGATCAGCCCGGCGCGCGGCAGCGGCGCCAGACCGGGATCGAAATGCAGCAGCGCATTGACCAGCGTGCCGTCCGGATTACCCGACCCGGGATGCACGACCAGCCCCGCCGGCTTGTTGATGATGATGAGTTCCGGGTCATCAACCAGGATTTCCAGGGCTATCGCTTGAGGCTGAGGATTGTCGGGGTGATCCGTCAATTCAGCTTCAAGAACCACTTGCTCGCCGATACTCACGGCATGGCGTGGCTTGACCACCGAGCCATCCACGAGAACCTTGCCGTCGCGGATCCAGGCGCTGATCCGGCTTCGAGAATAATCGGCCCAGCGCTCGGCCAACACCTGGTCCAGCCGCCGCCCCTGGTCAGCCGCAGCAATCTCGACCGACTGCCTGACAGTCTCTCTCGCTGTGGTCTTAACGAACATTTACTCGCCGATCTGGCATGATGCGCGGCTTCGTAACTGATAGAATTCGGGACATGAGCTCTATTATGCAGATTCCACCGACTTTACGCTGCCCGGGCGGACGCCTGATACTGCTGGTCACCATTCTTGTTCTGGCCCTTGCCGGTTGCAGCCGCGAAGAGCGCGACGAAACCCGCAGCGCCGAAGAACTTTATGTCGATGCCAAAGCCGCGCTGGAAGGTCGCAACTACCAGACCGCGATTGACCGCTATCGACGCCTGACCACGCTTTACCCCTTCGGCCGCCACGCCGAGCAGGCTCAGCTCGACATGGCCTACGCCATGCAGCAGGGACGGCAACCCGAAGAAGCGTTGACCACCCTCGATCGCTTTATCCGCACCTACCCGACCCACCCCAACGTTGACTATGCCTGGTACCTGAAAGGCCTGGTCCATTACGACGAAGCGATGGGCATGCTGCGCCGGTTGTTCCCGGGCCAGGTCGTCGACCGCGATCAGGAGAGTGCCCGTCGCGCCTTTCTCGATTTCCAGGAACTGATTCAGCGCTTTCCCCAGAGCCGTTACGTTGCCGACGCGCGCCAGCGAATGGTTTTCTTGCGCAACGTTCTGGCCGAGTATGAGATCACCGTCGGCGAGTACTATTTCCGCCGCAAGGCCTACATCGCCGCGGTCAATCGGGCCCGCTACGTTATTGAAAATTACCCTGGCGCACCCGCCAATATCAACGCGCTGGAACTGATGGAACGCAGCTATCAGAAGCTCGACCTGCCCCAGCTGGCCGCCGATACCAACCAGGTCCTCGAATACAATTTCTCCGAGCTGCGCGACCAGCGAGACGAGGACCAGCCCGGCTGGTTCCGCCGCTTGTGGCCCTTTGACTGATTTCGCCGTTGACGCCGGCGACCTGATTCAACGAGTCGAGGCCGCGCTCGAAGCTGCACTCGCCAACGGCTCTGACCACGACCGTCTTCGCCAGGCCATGCATTACGCCGTATTCAACGGCGGCAAGCGACTTCGTCCGCTACTGGTCTACGCCAGCGGCATCGCCCTGGGGATATCGCCCGACAAGCTGGATGCACCGGCCTGCGCAGTCGAGTTGATTCATTGCTATTCGCTGGTTCACGACGACTTGCCCGCCATGGACGACGACGATCTGCGGCGCGGCCGGCCCACCACCCACCTGGCCTTCGACGAGGCTCTGGCCATCCTGGCCGGAGACGCGTTGCAGGCGCTGGCTTTCGAACTGCTGGCCAGCGATCAGGCCCATGCCGACCAGCCGGCCGCCAGCATCGCGATGATCCGTGAACTGACCCGAGCCTGCGGTGCCAGCGGAATGGCCGGAGGACAGGCCCTGGATCTTGAAATGGAGGGCGAGCTTCCGGAACGCGCGGCGGTCGAGCACATGTTCCGACTCAAAACCGGCGCGCTGATCCAGGCCTCGGTGATGATGCCGGCTGTTGCAAGGAATCTGCCGGCCGATCAGATCGACGCGCTGCGTGAGTTCGCCGAAGCGATTGGCCTGGCGTTCCAGATCCGCGATGACCTGCTCGATATTGAGGGTCAGACCGGCGTCATCGGCAAGACCGCCGGCGCCGACCTGGCGCACGAAAAGGCCAGCTGGCCGGTCCTGTTCGGCAGCGAACAAGCCCGCATGCGAATCGACGAACTCAGTCAAATCGCCCGAGACTGCCTGACCCGCATTAACGGAAATACCGGCCCTTTGACCTGGCTGGCCGACAGGCTGGTCCAGCGAGAGTATTGACGTCAGGCCATTGCATCAAAAATAGCGCGTCTGATCTTCAACACCCGCATCGGCAAATCCCTGGCGCCGCAGTCGACAGGAATCACAGCGGCCGCAGGCTCGACCCTGCTCGTCGGCCTGGTAGCAGGAAACCGTCATCGAGTAGTCCACGCCCAGTGCAATGCCACGGCGGATGATGTCGGCTTTGGACAAATGGATCAGCGGGGTATGAATCTGGAAACGCCCGCCCTCGTCCCCAACCCGGGTGGCCAGTTGGCACAATTCCTCGAATGCCGCGATGAACTGCGGGCGGCAATCGGGATACCCCGAATAATCGACGGCATTGACGCCAATAAACAAATCCAGCGCACCCAGCACCTCGGCATGACCCAGCGCCAGCGCCAGCATCAGGGTATTGCGCGCCGGTACATAGGTCACCGGAATCCCCTCGCCCTGCTCGGTCGGTACGTCAATATCGTCGGTCAGCGCCGACCCGCCGATCGCGCGCAAATCGACCTTGACCACCCGATGCGATTCCGCCCCGAACGCGGTACTGATCCGCTCAGAAGCGGCCAACTCCGAACCGTGGCGCTGACCGTAGTCCACCGCCAGCGTGTGACAGGCAAACCCCTGGTCTCGAGCGTGCGCCAGCACCGTGGTTGAATCCAGCCCACCAGACAGCAGGATCACCGCCTTTTTATCGTCACTCATCAACCACTTTCTCCAGCAATGCTGCTCTCAGCAAACGCGTCAATGTAGCAGAAACTTGATCTGGACTCGAGACAATGCCATTATTGGCTTTAATTGAGAACCGTGGAGACTTGATCATGCAGCTCAACCCGGCCGAAACCGTTTGCTCTCGACCAGCCGGCACCTCGTCCGCTATCCAGATGCTGCCAAGCATCCTGGTCGCAGTGGCGCTGCTCATGCTTTTCGCGCCATCCAGCCACTATCGATACGACGGCTCTTCCTCAGAATCTTACAAGGAGTGGAGCATCGGTGGCGGCGCGGCGCAGTGGTTGAGCGTGTCGCGTCACGGCACCGGGCCTCAGAACGCCACTAACTGGGAGCCGCTCCAGTTCGAACTGCATGCAAACTGGCTAGCGCCGGCGCTACTGCTATTACTGATAGTCGTCAACATCATTCGTCATCGCACCATGAGCCGGCAGGGATTGACCCTCGGTGCAGCATTGGATTTTCAGCTGCAGCGAGCCGCGGTCCAAATGCCGCATCTGCCGGCATTCTTGTCGCAACTGCCCCGCCAACTGCTTAACGCCATCGTGATCGCGACAGCTGCAGGCCTGGTATTCAACCTGTTCATGCCGGCCCAGGTCCACTACACGATCGAGTCGCTGGACCCGGCCCGGGCCGAGCAGCTGGTCGAGCGCCTCGAACCGGCTTTGATCGAAGCGTTTCCCGGCTTCAGCATCCGACTGGTCAACCAGGAGCAAGCGTCAAGCAATGTCGTTATCGAAGGGCGTCGGTATTTATTCACATTGAATGATCAGTTGTCGACCATGATCGGAGAAACCGGTCTCACAGCTGGCACGGGGCACACGGTGCGCCTGTCCGGTCACCCGGCCACCCTGCCGGTCATCCTGACGACCGGTGCGCTGGTCCTTCTGATGGGCTGGCGACGGACGCTTGGCAACAAGCACAAGCCGAACGCGACAGGGTGAAATCGCCCCGAGAACCGAGTCGGCCCGACGATGCCGACCAGACCCTGCCCGAGGACCTGGTCGATGCACTGCAGACGGCAACGCGAGTCGCCGTTCTGACCGGCGCCGGCATATCGGCCGAATCCGGCATACCGACCTTTCGCGACGCCCTTACCGGCCTGTGGGCGAAACATGATCCGATGACGCTGGCTTCCCCGGAAGGCTTTGCCCGCGATCCGGCCCTGGTGTGGCAGTGGTATCAATGGCGACGCGAACTGATCAACCGGTCCACGCCCAACGCCGGTCACCGGGCCCTGGCCGAACTGGCAATCCACTTCGGGACATTCATCCTGATCACCCAGAACGTCGACGGGTTTCACCAGCTGGCCGACTCGAAAGACGTGCTCGAACTGCACGGCAACATCGCCCGCACCGTCTGCTCGGTCACCCGCCGGCCCATTGATCCAGAATGGATCGAGCGCCACCGCGATCAGGAGCCGCCACCCTCACCCCATTCCCGGGAAGGTCTGGCCCGTCCTGACGTGGTCTGGTTTGGTGAAGCACTGGACGAAAAAACACTGGAAGCCGCCTTCGCGGCTGCCGCCGACTGCGAACTCATGCTGGTCGTCGGAACGGCCGGTGCCGTGCACCCTGCCGCCAGCCTGCCGTCCATTGCCCGCCGGTCCGGTGCCGACATCGTCGAAATCAACCCGGCCGATACCGAATTGAGCCATCTGGCCCGCTGGCGACTCCGCGGTCCATCCAGCCTCTGGCTGCCCCGAATACTGGCGGCGATGAACGAGATGAACCACGTGTGATCTCTCGGCAGGTTGTCCACACCAAAATCGAAGCGTGATCGCCGTTCGAGGGGTCTTGAAGGAATTCGCACTAGGTCGGCCCGACCTACGGGTTAAGGCGAACTCGGGTATTTGTGAGTCGGACGGAACAACTCGCTAGCGGCTGCCCAACGAGTACCCCGGTTTATACTGAGAGATCACCTCTAAGGCCGCTCCTGCGCGATCGCCACCACCCGAAACCGCACCTGGATTCGATCGGCGACGGACAATTGCCCTCCCGCAACAGTAAATGGCTCCAGGCCGAACTCGCTTTGTAAGACGCTTATCTGACCGGTGGCAATCAATTGGTCATCGTGGATCATCAAGACCACCGGCACGGTCAGATCGCGCTCGGTGCCGACCAGTCGAATCCGAACGTCGATATCCGGTTGCCAGCGCGGACCGCGCATGGACAGGGATGAAATCTCGATCAGCGGATGAGTTGCCGAATCCAGCACGGCTGACGAAAGGAGGTTCTCAAGGGTGCCCGCAATGGCTGATGCTTACGGAGCCCTGTCAAACCGCTCATCCTCACGCCACTCAGGCCGGTCCACTTCCAGCGCTTCTACATCGATGCGCAAACGAAGTGCCGACTGCTCCCAAGGCTCGGCGAGTGCCACTTCACCATCGATCACCGGCCCGCCGATCACATGCGCATGCCCCAGACGCGCCAGCGCACCGGCCGGAAACACCACGATGCGCAAATCGGAAGCCTCGCGATCCACGACAAATTGTCGAGCCTCTGCCGGCCAGTTCGGAAGATCCCCAGCGGCCTCGCGAGTTTGTTCTCCGCCGATCGACGGCCGCGGCTGCGCCTGGCAGCCCAGTAGCAGCACCGCACAAAATATTCCGCAAACCAATGTGCGCAACATAACAATCACCATCAACCATGCAGAAATCACCCGGACACATTAGCAAATATCGCAAACATCAACTCTGGAAGCAGATTGTCCCGCACGGTACTATTTTGATGGCGTTTGATCAGAACCAGCCAAATACTACCGAACGGGACAAAATGATGTATCATCGGCATTCTTGAGCAAATTTTTCCCCTACGGTAAAGCAATGACTATCCGAACCGTACATCACCACCCTGTTCAGTCCACCGTCGAGCTCGGTGCAATATTGCGCTCCCGGCGCAAGGCGCAGGGGCTTACGCTGGAGCAATTGTCGGGCTTGAGCGGATTTGGCATGCGGTTCTTGTCGGAACTCGAACGGGGCAAGGCGACGGCGGAGTTGGGCAAAAGTCTGCAGGTTGCAGCCCTGCTGGGATTGGACTGCTTCCTTATCCCACGTTCCCAGTTGTCGCCCCGCGAAGGAGGACCCGGTCATGGCGAAGCCGTCTGACCCTGATCGGCTCAACGTCTGGCACGCGAAAAGACTTGTGGGCCAACTGTGGCGCGACGGCCAGGATCGCATCGGTTTTACCTACCACTCGGACTGGATTGAACACGGCTTCCGAATCGGGCACGTATTGCCACTGCAATCGGAAGCATTCACGCCGGAAGACAGCCGAGCCCATGCCTGGTTTTCCAATCTGCTGCCGGAAGGCGCGGCGCGCGAGCGCATTGTGCGCCAACTCGGCATCGCAGATGATGATTTCGCCCTGCTGCGCGAGATCGGAGGCGATTGTGCCGGTGCCTTGAGTCTGGTGCCCGTCCACCAGTCTGTTGATCAGCGAGGTGGTGCCGATCTGCTCGACGTTCCAACATTCGAAAGAATGCTCAAGCAACGTGGACAAGAATTCCTCCCGCAAAGGTACGAGGCTCAGGCAGCGCAACCGCGTCTCTCCCTGGCCGGAGCCCAGGCCAAGTGTCCGGTTCTGGTCCGGGACGGAAACTACTTTCTGCCGCGAGGAGAAACCGCCTCGTCGCATATCCTCAAATTCGAGCTCCCGCAGTGGCGGCACGTGCCGATCTTCGAGCTGTTCCCGAACCGCATTGCCAGGGACGTCGGCCTGCCAGTGCCCGAGACCCGCCTGGGAGTGCACCGCAGTCATCGCTACCTCATCATCCGACGCTACGATCGCGAGCTCAAAGCATCCAGATGGCATCGATTTCACCAGGAAGACTTCTGTCAAATCGCCGGCCTTCGCGCGACTCGCAAGTACCAAGCAGATGGCGGTCCGGGACTTTCGGACTGCGCACGATGGATTCGAGCGTTGAGTGAACAACCCGCCGAAGACCTGCTCAATCTGCTGCGCTGGCAGGCTTTCAACTGGCTGACCGGCAACTCGGACGGCCACGCCAAAAACCTGGCGCTGGTTCAGGTGCAACGAAACACCCATCGATGGCGGCTGGCACCTTTTTATGATCTGGTCTGCACCCGAGCCTGGCCAAACCTGGATCGACGCCTGGCAATGAATATTGGAGGCGAATCCGACCCCGGCAAAATCCGCCGCGAAAACTGGGAGCATCTGGCCGAGGAAATGTCCATGCGCCCGGCCTTCGTGCTCCAGGAAGTCACACGCATCGCACAAGGCATCGAAGCGACATTGTCCGACACACGAGCAAGTCTTGAAGCCGACCATGGACCTCTACCGATGCTGCAACAGCCGGAAAAGATCATCCGCACGCAACTGCGCATCGCCGGCAAGCTGCTTAAGTAGATCTCAGCTCCCCGTCATTATCAGGCCACTGTGCACAGGTCCGAAAACAGGACATGGCCTGCAGTCAATCGGTCTAGACTGTTGGCTGGACCTGGTTTCCGGCACAAGACCCAATGCACCTCGACGAACTTACCCCTGAGCAGCTTTACCAGGCACTGGCCAGCCGGGATGCGCGTTTTGACGGCAAGTTCTTCGTCGGCGTGACCAGCACCGGGATTTACTGTCGGCCGATCTGCCGGGTGCGGTTGCCGAAACCGGACAATTGCCGGTTCTTCACCACCGCCGTGCAGGCCGAGGCAGCCGACTTCCGGCCCTGCCTGCGCTGTCGTCCTGAGCAGGCGCCGGGCTGGTCTACCACTGACGCCTCCGACATGCTGGCCCACCAGGCGGCCCGCATGATCGACCAGAAGCGGGTCAAGAACCTGACTGAACTGAGCAATCGACTTGGCATCAGCGACCGGCACCTGCGGCGTCTTTTCCACAAGCACTTCGGGGTCACACCTGTTCAGTATTTCCGCACCCGCCGTCTGCTGCTGGCCAAGGCACTGCTGACCGACACCCGGCTGCCGGTCCAGCAGATTGCCCAGATGGCCGGCTTTGGCAGTCTCAGTCGTTTCCATCATCACTTTCAATCACAGTACCGACTTTCTCCGGCCCGCTTTCGGCGCAGCGCCGATCGAGCCGACGGCTCGCTGCGCTTTCGACTGGCCTACCGTCCGCCATTCGATTGGGACGGGCTGCTGGACTATTTCGCCGGGCGATGTATCGAGGGCGTCGAGACGGTCGAGAAGAATTGTTACCGCCGCACGGTAGCCCTGTGCGATGAGAATGGTCAGGTCCACGAGGGCTGGATCGAAGTCTCGATGGCCGAATCTGCCAATGCCCTGCAATTGACGGTTTCCGGCAGTCTGACTGCCGTGATTCCCCAATGCCTCGCCCGCGTGCGCGCGCTGTTCGACCTCAATGCCGATCCGGAGCAAATCAACCGGGTATTGGGCGATCTGTCGACCGATCGGCCCGGCCTGAGAATCCCCGGTGCCTGGGACGGCTTCGAACTGGCCGCTCGCGCGGTTCTCGGCCAATTGATCAGCGTGCGCGCCGCCACCACGCTGGCCGGGCGCGTCGCCGCGCTGGCTGGCCACCCGGTCGACACACCCTGGCCGGAAATCCGGCAGCGATTTCCGCTGGCCGCGGAATTTCTCACCCTGGATGTCGAATCGCTTGGCGAACAGGGCCTGAATCGAAGAAGCGTTGCCGCTCTGAAAGAAATTGCCACGGCGCTCGTCGGCGGCCAGCTTGATCTTGACCGTGGCGCTGATCCGGCCACAGCACGTCAGATCCTCATAAACATTCACGGCATCGGCGAATGGACATTCAGCTACATCGCCCTGCGCGCGCTGGGCTGGCCGGATGCCTTCCTGGCCGGCGATCTCGGTATTCGCAAGGCACTCGGCGGAACAGAACCCCGTGCCACCGAAGCCCTGGCCGAACGCTGGCGACCCTGGCGCGGTTATGCCGTGCTGCACCTCTGGAGAACGATTCAATGAACTGCATCGACATCGAAACCCCGCTCGGCGCCATGCTGATCGCCGAGGACGGTGACGGTCTGGCCGGCCTGTGGTTTACCGGTCAACGACACTTCCCGGCCGACGCATCAAACTGGCCGCGTCACCGAACTCGCCTGCTGACCGACGCCGAGTGCCAGGTCCAGGCCTACATGGATGGCCAACGCCAGACCTTCGACCTGCCGCTGGCAACCCAGGGCACGCCGTTTCAGCAAAGCGTCTGGCAATACCTGCAAACCATCCCCTACGCCGAGCGCCACAGCTACGGCCAGATCGCCCGCTCCCTGAAAAAGCCGGCATCCGCCCGCGCCGTCGGACGCGCCGTCGGCACCAACCCCTGGACCCTGGTCATCCCCTGCCACCGGGTCGTCGGCAGCAACGGCACCCTGACCGGCTACGCCGGGGGCCTGGATCGGAAACGCTGGCTGCTGGCGATGGAGGCTGAAAGCCGCCAGAAAACATTTACACCAAACTAGAGGGTTATTCACCTTGATACAGCGCTTCCGCGATCAACTCGTAATCAGGCTGGAACTCGGCCAATAGCAGAGCAGCAGAATAGATGGCAACTTCGACTTGCTTTTCAGGACCTATCTGGCAAAAGACTCCTGCGGGATAGCAGTTTTCTCGTTGAATCCCGTACTTATCCACTATTGATTTGGGCAATGAACTGAGATAAGCCACAAGACTGTAGTCGCTCTGGACTTCGATTGAATAGGTAAGCTCCACAAACCGGTCCCAGAACGCTGCATCAGTTTCTCCAAGATACCCAGGATCGTCCGAAAAGGTCGCTCTGACTGTATCACTTAGGAGATGCTTCAACTGCACACTGAAGCCATTTTGAAGTGCAAGCGCAAGCTGCCTGATCATCACTTCACGATTCTCGTCGAACCCCTCACATGGAAGCAAAACAGCATCATCGAAAAATGGTGACTCACCTGTAAACACGATCCTTTTGGACGAATACACCTCGCAAAGTGCTGCCTTCTGATCCTGCGCAACCACCGAAGTGGTTCCGCAAAGCACCAAAAAGACGGAAATCGGGAGAATCAACCAAACTCGCGCAATCATCGCTTATGCCTCCTGTTGATATGCCCAGAGCAAAGCGATTCCCTTCTGCCTGCCCACTTTGCAATCGTCTTCCATTTGATTCTGTACGATTTTTCGGCATAGATTGCGTGTAAACACGAAAATCAACTTGCTGGGCGCCAAGAGTCATTCGTCGCCCAAACAATACTGGCCGTCGACATCAAGTCCTCCAATTTCGAAACCATGGCGCCTTTCAAACTCATCTTCAAGTGTGAAGCATTGCCCATCCGTTGAAGGATAGAAAATGCGCGCTGAGCTCCTTTCCCGAACTTTCAGAACGAACTTAGCGCCTTCCTTACAAATATAGTGATTGGGCCACTCTTCGCATGAAACTATCCGCATTGATTCAGCTTCCAGGAGATACTCTTGAGCAGTCACCGGACGAAACATTCCCCGGTTAATATATTCTCTCGCCCATTTTAGCCAGCCCTCTAGTTCCAGCCTTGATCGAGCAGTTTTTCGATGGCCACACGCCCTGATCTGACAGCTCGTACGTGGGGCGAAAGCAAGCAGTCGATATCCTTGGTGCGCACCTGCGCGTCCGAATCACCCCCGAAAAAATGAATACCGGCGGCCAGGCTTCCGATGATCACGACATCGTCGATCATGTCTTCAGGTAGTGCGGCGACAACCTGCGCGAGGACATCTGCGGGAGAGATGAGCCTATTCATCAGGCTTCGGACTTCTGAGAAATGAACCGGTTTTTTTCGAATGCGGCGACAAGCTCACCGGCTTGAGACTCCAGACGAGCATCGTGCAGAGCAGCCAGGCAGCTGACCGGATCGGCAAAGCTCAACTCCTTGTTCGAGTAGGCCTTGAACATGGATTCGACACGAAAGACGGGCCAGATCACCAGCTGCGGTGTTTGCGAATCTGACTTGACCGGCTCCAACGCCGCATCGATTTGTCTGATCCATTTCAGGTCGATTTCTCCCGATGGACAGTGGAAGGCCAGATCGAGCCGGGGCGCACCCACCAGGTCGAGATCCGGATAGTAGTGACGTGCAGCGTGCACGCCACCGATGGCAACGTTCTCAGATTGCACTTTTTCAATCCGCTTCAACATGAACTCGGGTGAGCTTGACAAGCCTTCGGGAACCACAAACTTTCGCGCGAGGTTTTTTCGTTCCAACTGGCTGAGGTAGCGACGCCATTCCTGGCGTGGAAAGCGGGTCAGATCGATACGGCGGTCCGAATACCGCTTTATAGAGGACTCCAGATCATTGAGGGCCTTGGCAACTGGTGGGTAGCTGAACCCGGTCGCTTCCATCAGTGACTCGGTCGTCATGGGGCCATGTTTCAGCAGCCATCGGTTGACCAGGGTTTCGAAGACCAGATCGTGAGCGCTCTGGGGGATTCGACGGCGCCGGGTCTTCTGCAATTGCCTCCGAATATGTTCGCGAAGTCCGCGACGATCGTCGGTTGGCAGATTCAAACACTCAACCATCAGTGCCAGTTGATCCGGATCGTTCAGGATCACGACCTTGATCCTGTCGCCCAGGTCGCTTCGAATAACGCCTCTTGATCGTTCGAGTTCTTTCGCAAGACTGTTCTTGCCTAGACGTGAGTCGGCCAATACCAGCAATCCCCACTGCTCCGGATGAGCATCGAGCCAGTAGACCAGCTCAAGGAGCCCTGAGCGCAGATCGCGAATCGCATGAGCGCCACGCAGGATTGAAACCCCGCAATTGCGCCATTTTGAAATAGAAGCCTTACTCATGGCCACCACATCGATTCAGAAGTCTGAATTGGAAGAGTATGACTGATGCTAGCACATACATGCGACTTTAAACTTTACGTTGCACTTTAATACTCTGGCCGAAACTCCAGCCTCGCTCTCCAAAAGCATCTGGTACTACCTGCGAACCATCCCTTACGGCGAGCGACACAGCTACGGCCAGATCGCCCGCTCCCTGAAAAAGCCGGCATCCGCCCGGGCCGTCGGACGCGCCGTCGGCACCAACCCCTGGACCCTGGTCATCCCCTGCCACCGGGTCGTCGGCAGCAACGGCACCCTGACCGGCTACGCCGGCGGCCTGGACCGCAAACGCTGGCTGCTGACGATGGAAGCGGAAAACGGCTAGAAACCGGACTCGAGTCTAAATTTGATGGCACCCTTGAATTGCTCTACAACTCATCGAGTCGTCGCGGCAGGACACGCCGGGTATCTCGAATGGTCAAAATTTCGACGCGGTCCGGGAGGACAAGATAAATGATCCGATACGGCCGCTCAATCAACTCGCGGATATCGTCGTGTTGGTAATGCTCCACCATTCGACCGGAACGAGGCTGCTCCCCCAACTGCCGGGCGCGAAGCGTGATCCGATCAATTACTCGATCTGCATTTAACGGCTGATCCTGGGCAATGTAGTTGTAGATCTGGCGGAGCCTAGCTTTTGCACGGGCCGTCCAAACTACCCTCATTTCAGACCGAACTCGCGACGTACCTCGTCAGTATCAGTAACACGGCCAGCCGCGCTGTCGGCAAGCCCCGCCTCTATATCGAGTATCGTTTCCACCATCTCGGCCAGTTCTTCCCAGCCAGCCGTTTCCGGCAGCCGGTCGATGACCTGGTGGGCCTTTTCCTTGAACGCTGTCGTTGCCATGCCCTTCATTCTACTAGTCCGCAGAACGCCGCACCACCCATACGTTCTCGCTACCGCGCAACGCTCTGGGCGTCTCGAAGGGCCCATGGAAACACCGACTGCCAGCAACGCGATCCGAACCTCGATCGTTCCGGCTGTTCCAGCGTAGGCTCCGGCGAGCCGGTTGACGTGAGGGACTTGATGCGCGATTTCGACCAGAGTCCGGAATGGTGGGTATCCAAGATTGCAATTTGCCAGAAAACACTTACTCAGGATTGACGGGGCAGCAGGGAAATCGCTCACGGTGCCGAACCTCTGAACAAGTCTGCGCGGGCGGACTTGTTCAGAGGCTCCTGTTCGTGAGGTCCTGTAGGAATTTGTCGGGCCAGCGCAGTTCGGAGGGTAGGTGCGGTTTGCCGCAGGCAAGAAGCGCCTGTCCGTAGAACGACCGAGCGTGTGCCCGACGGTCCATGTTCCAGGTGCCACCGGGTGATGGATTTTAGGTTACGAATTTCCGAGCGTCGGGATCCGCGCTCAAAATCAACCTGTTGGAGGCAACTGATTGTCATGACCGTCGGCCGCGTCGGGCCGACCTACGGGTTGGGGCACCCGCGGCCTGAAATCAGGCCTCTTTCGGCAGGAAGCGAGAACAGACGGCGGGCACGATCAGCATGTTGAGCAGGGTCGAAGAAACCAGGCCCCAGAGAATGACCACAGCCATTGGGGCCTGGATCTCGCTGCCGGGCTGACCGGCGGCCAGGGCCAGGGGCACCAGGGCCAGGGCCGTGGCGAGCGCGGTCATCAGAATGGGCACCAGTCTCTCCTCCGCGCCCTGGCGAATCGCCTGATCCAGCTCCATCCCGCCGGCACGCAGCCGGTCGATATGGTCGACCAGGATGACGCCATTGCGCGTAGCGATGCCAAACAGGGTGATGAAGCCGATGACCGCTGCGATGGTCAGGATTCCACCGGTCAGCCAGACACCGACAACCCCACCGATGAGGGCCAGGGGCAGGTTGAGCATCACGATCAGTGCCGAGCGCGCGCTGCCGAAAGCGGCGACCAGCAGCAGGAAGATGCCCACGATGACCGCAGCACCCAGAAGCATCAGACGGGTGCCGGCCGAGGCCGCGCTCTCGAACTGCCCGCCGTACTCGACGTGGTAGCCCGGTGGCAGCTCGACGCTTTCGCCGATGGCCAGGCGGATGTCATCGACCACGCCAACCAGGTCGCGTCCGGCCACGTTCGCCATGACGATCATGTGACGCTGGACGTTTTCGCGCCCAATGGTATTCGGACCGCGGTCGCGCTCGATGTCGGCGATCGCGGCGAAGGGTACGCTGGCACCGGATGGCAGCGTGAGCATGGTCTGGCGAATGGCCTGCAAGTTGTCGCGGACGGTCTCGGGGAAGCGCACAACCAGATCATGACTGGCTTGGCCCTCGAGAATACGACCCACGGTGGTGCCGGTCATTGCCGTTTCCAGAGCGTTCGTTGCCTGGAGCATGGTCAGGCCGTAGTTGGCCAGGGCCAGGCGGTCGAAACGCACGCTCACAAAGGGAATCTCACTTTGCTCTTCCATGGCGACATCGACCGCGCCGGGCACTTCGGCCACCCTCGATTCGACCTGTGCGCCCAGCCGTCGCAGCTCGGCCAGATCCTCACCGAAAATCTTGATCGCAATATTGGCCCGCGTGCCCGAAAGCATGTGGTCGATGCGGTGCGAGATGGGTTGGCCGATGATCACGTTGGTGCCGGGCAACAAGGCAAAGCGCGAGCGCAAGTCCGCCAGCAACTCGGCCTTGTCGCGCTCCCCCATCTCCAGCGTGACATCGATTTCCGAGGCAAACACCTGCTGGGCGTGCGGATCAAGTTCGGCACGACCCGTGCGCCGTGCCGTCGCCACAACCTCGGACTGTTCGAGCAGGATGCTTTCGACCCGCTGGCCGATGGCGTCGGACTGTTCCAGCGAAGTACCCGGCAACGTGACCACATTGAGCGTAAGACTGCCTTCATTGAATTCCGGCAAGAATCCCCGACCGGCCATGCTGAGGGCGACGATCGACGCAACCAGCAATATCACCGCCGCAGAGATCACCAGCTGCCAGTAGTCCATCGCAAAACCCAGGGCCGGCCGGTAGACGCGTTTGAGCCCCGAGATCAACCGGGTTTCGTGGTCCTGCCTGACCGCACGACTTCCGGGCAAGCCCATCAGGGCCAGCACGGGTGTGACGGTCACCGCCACGAGCAGAGAAGCGGCCAGGGAAACGACATAGGCCAGGCCCAGTGGCTGGAGCAGGCGACCCTCGACCCCGCTCAAGAAGAACAAGGGCAGGAAAACCAGGATGATGATCAGCGTGGCAAAGACAATCGATGCCTCGATTTCGCGCGTCGCCTCGAACACCACACCAAGATGGCCGCGTTGCTGATCTTCAGGCAACCGGGCGTTCTCGCGCAAACGCCGCACGATGTTCTCGACCACGATGATGGCATCGTCGACCAGGGCACCCAGGGCGATGGCCATCCCGCCGAGCGTCATCGTGTTGAGACTGCCGCCAAGGAACCGGATGGTCAGCACGGCGACCAGCAGTGACAACGGGATCGCCAGCAGCGCGATACCGGTCGCGCGCATGCTGTAGAGAAAGACGAACATGATCAGCACCACCAGCACGGCGCCATCGCGCACGGCAACCACCAGGTTATCAATGGCAACCTCGATGAAATCAGCCTGGCGGAACGCATCTTTTTCAATGCGCATGCCTTCGGGAAGCGACGCTTCAAGATCGGCAATCACCTGGTCCAGCCGTTCGGTCAGCTTCAGGGTATTGATATCGGGCTGCTTCTGGATGCCGATCACAACGGCTGAGCGAGCGTTGTAGCCGGCGGATCCCCGGCGCGGAGCGGTTCCGATGTCGACCTCGGCAATATCCTGCACTAGCACCGGTGTGCCTTCGCGATGGACAACGACCGCCCGACGAATATCGTCGAGTCCCTGCGCGCGACCGATGCCGCGTATGAGAAACTCCTGCCCGTTCTCGGTCATGAAGCCGGCCGAGGCGTTGGCGCTGGCCGCACCTACCGCTTCGCTGAGCTGGTCGAGCGTGACCCCGTAGGCCGCCAGGCGCTCGGGGCTGGCCACAACCTGGAACTGGCGGGTCAGCCCGCCGGTAGGAATCACTTCGGCCACGCCGGGCACGGCCAGCAGCCGCCGACGCACGGTCCAGTCGGCCACGGTCTTGAGCGCCATCTCGTCGTGCTGATCGGAAACCAGTGCGATGAACATGACCTCGCCCATGATCGAGGTCACCGGTGCAAGCTGCGGTGGCGGCAGATCGGTTGGCAGCGCGCTGCCCGCGCCCTGCAATTTCTCAGACACGATCTGGCGGGCACGATAGATATCCGTACCCCACTCGAACTCGACCGTGATCACGCTGATGCCGATGCCGCTGTTCGAGCGTACGCGGCGCACTCCGCTGGACCCGTTCATGGCGGTCTCGATCGGGAAGGTCACCAGCCGTTCAACGTCTTCGGGCGGCATCCCGTGGGCTTCGGCGACAACCGTCACCGACGGCGCCGTCAGGTCGGGAAACACATCCATCGGCGAGCTCAGCGACACCCACGTGCCCCACACCAGCAAGAAGACGGCCGCGGCAAGAATCAGCAGACGGTTATTCAGCGAAGCACTGATGATCCGATCAATCATTGTCGACGTCCCGAATCAGTGCGCGTGGCCATGACCGATTTCGGCACCGCCGGCAGCCGCCAGACGGACGGAATAGGCAGCGCGTGAGACCACCCGCTCGCCGCTGCTCACGCCCGACAGAACTTCGACGTAGTCGCCGTCTGTCATGCCCAGCGTCACCGGTCGGCGAGCGAAGGTTTCGCCACCAGTCTGCACGTAAACCACATCACGTCCGCCATCCTCGATGACCGCCGAGCGCGGCAGGGAAAGGCGGGATTGGGCCGCGGCCACAAAGACATGAGCCGGCAGGCGTGCGCCGATCAAGTGGGGGCCGCTTTCGGTCGGATAGTCAATGGTCACGCCCACGGTGCGAGTCACCGGGTGCACTGCCGCTTCAGTTTGCACGACCCGCGCACCCGAGGCCTCATCGAGCACGATGGCCGAATCGTCATCGCCTTCCAGCCAGGCGCCAGAGCTTTCGGCGATGCTGCCCGCGAAGCGCTCGGGAAGCCGCACGTCAAGCCAGCGCCGGGCGGGCGAGGCCACGCGAAAGACACGGTCGCCGTCGCGCACGAAGGCACCGGGCCTTGCGGAGACTTCGACGACCGCGCCGTCTACGGGTGAACGCAGCGCGATTCCGGCATCGCCAGCGCCCTGCTCGTACTGCTGCAGCCGCGAGCTGGCGGCGTCGAACGCTGCCTGGGCCACGTCAAGCTGTTCGCGCGCTTCAATTAACCGTCGCTCAGGCACCGCACCCTGTTCAAACAGGGGCTCGAGCCGTTCCAGATCGCCCCGTGCCAGCGCGAGGGTCGAACGGGCCTGCTCCAGCTCGACGCGCAAGCGCCCGAAATCCGTTTCGGCGCCCAGACGGGGAACGATGAACGCGAGGATTTCGCCAGCCTCGACGAGATCGCCGGCGCGAGCCAGCTTGCCGTGCACGATATGGCCGTCGACGGGCGCACGGATTTCAGCGCCGGCGTCGGCCGGAGCGGCCACCGTTGCGAATCCCAGCACCGAAGGCCTCAGTGGTCGCTCGACCGCCAGCTCTGTCGCAAAGATATCGGTCCACTGCTGTTCCTTGAGGTAATTGATATCGCCTTCGGCTGAAGGCACCGTCACGCGGCCCGTCTGCGGCGAGTCGTAGACCTGGAAGAGACCGAGATCGTGCTCGGCTTCCAGGCCCTCACCTTGCAAACGCACCAGCAATCGAAACTCGCCAACATCGCGCGGTGTCACCGCCGGCGTGAACAGGCCGGGACGCGCCGGCTCGTTGACGCGAAAGCGCGCAACCGTCCGGCCGCCCTGTTCCAGCACCACGTCGAGACGGCCGGCGCTTATCGGCTGGAAATCAGTCAGATTCGTGACATGGGCGGCAAACGTCGAGGTCCGGCCGGCGACCAGCGGAGGAAATTCCACGAACAACTCGGTCACCGCGGTGTAATCGGTGACGACCACGGTCTCGCTGTCCGAACTGGCGACGTGGTCGTCCTCTGCCGCGCCCGCAGCGTGGTCATGGCCGTGCCCGTCGTCGACGCGGTTGCAGCCGGCCAGAAGCACAATGATCAGGGCCAGCGCTGTCGCGCCGGCCTTGAACCAATCAATGCTCATGCGGCTCGTCGTCGTCGTGACGGTGCGAGTCGTCCTCGTGGGAGTGATCACCATCTTCCGCCTCAGCATCGTGAACATGCTCGTCATCACCATGGTTGTGGTGGCCATTGTCGTGACCAGCGTCGTGCATACCTTCTCCGTCATCGGAATCGGCGGCCTCATCACCGTAGTAAGCCTCGGTTTCGATCGCCGCACCGTCCTCGTGAGGATGGCCGTGATTGTCACCATGATTGTCGTCATGATTGTCACCATGATCGTCGCCATGTTCGGCGCCATGTTCGGCGTCGTGGCCGTGATCACCTTCATGCCCGGCACCCTGTTCGTGACTGTGGGCCTCATCGCCGTCGTGGGCATGCCCATGATCGCCGTCGCTGCAGGCGGCCAGCACCAGGGCCAGCAGACCCACCAGAATCGTTAACTTGTTCATCGTTCACCTTTCATCAGTTGCAGTTCGATATGAGCTTGTCTGGCCGCCTGCGCCAGACGTATACCTTCCCGGCTCGCGGCCAGTTCGGTTCGATGTGCGTCGATCAGTTCGAGTACACCGATCTCGCCGGCCCGGTAGGCGTTTTCAGCGATGTCGGCCAGCGACTCCTGATCCTGAATTTCCGCCAGCTCCAGTGCTGCTGTTCGGCGAGCGCGCAGCTGTCGGATCACGCTGCTGACGTCTGCGACCAGACGGGATATCAGCATCTGACGCTCAGCGACGAGCCGAAGGGCCTGCGCACTTTGCGTTTGCGCCTGACCGGTACCCCGATCGAACAGGGGGACTTCCAGACCCACCATGAACAGATTGCCGCTGACCGAAAAACCCGGCTCGTTGATTTCGCGCCGGCCCAGCCCCAAGGTCATCTCCGGCCAGCGCCGACGTTCAGCGGCCCGAGTGGCGATCCGGGCGGCCCGGACCTCGGCGTCCAGCGCCTGAATGCCGGGATGGTCGGCTGCCAGGCGCTTCGGATCCACGCCATCCGGCATCGACGGCAACAGTTGGCCGACCAGCTCGACAGGTTCGTGTTCGATCAGGCCGAACAGATGATCGCGCGCCGATGCGACCCGGGCGTCGGTTTCCAGACGTTCGCCGTTCAGGGCGGCCAGTTCATGGCGCAGGCGCAGCAGGTCGAAGCGCGAGGCATCCCCGGCCTGCGCCCGTTCATCAACGTCGGCAACCAGCTGCGACAATCGGGCATGCCAGCGATCCACCGCCGCGGCCTGTCTTGAAGCGGCGAGCGCATCATAGAAGTGCCGACGAATCAGGGCCGCCTGTTCGCTGCGTTGCAGCTCCAGGCGGGCACCGCTGGCCTCCTGTCGCTCGTTGGCCGAGCGACGCTCCAGGCCGTCGACGCCGGCCAGGTTGAAGCGCTGCCTGATCCAGTAGGAACGCTCCTCGCTTGCTCCGCCCGCCAGATCGGTTTCTTCATGGCTGAACTCGATCTCGGGATTCTCCCAAAGCCCGGCCGAACGCGCCTGACCCGCAGCCTGATCAAGACCGGCAGCCAGCCAGGTGGTGAAGTCGGATCGCTCAAGCCCGATGCGCACGGCATCCGCCTCGGAAAGGGAGGATTGCGCCTGCACCGGCGCACCGGCGACCAGCAGTCCGGTCAGAACCAGGAGTCTCAGCATGTCAGCCACCCAGAATTGCGCCAAGGAGTGTCTCGATGGCGTGATGCGCGCCCGCCAGCGGCAATGCCGAGGCCAGGGCCAGGGCTGCGATGAATCCGGCGCCCGACCGGGCCAGAGTGCCTGATCGATCTTCACCGTCGAGAAGCCGCTCGACGCGGTGCGCGACGTTCGCGCCTGACGCTGCCAGACCATCGGTGACTGGAAAGCGCTGCAGTCGCACCACTTTGAGCAAGGTCCGCGCCGTGGTTTCCCGGCCGAATCGCTGCGCCACCCGATCGTCGGCACGCTCTTCGATCGCCTGACGCCACGCCGTGCGCAGCCGCGCGGCTGTAGCCGGCAGATGGATCGCCAGCAGGGCTTCAAGGAGGGAGGACTTGAGGAGATCGTTCCCGCGCAAGTGCGCCCCTTCGTGCGCAAGCACCACTCGTCGCTCCCTTCGGTCGAGCCTGTCGAGCAGGCCACGCGAGATCAACACAACGGGCCGTAGCGGCCGGGCCACCAGGGCAACCGGGCGGGCGTCCTCGATCCGCCGCAGAAGGCCACCCCGGGGCAGCAGTCTCAAGAGTGCACTGAGCCTATTGCGATTTTCGAGCACCGCCAGCACATGCCGGAGTGCGATGACGGTCAGCGCCACCAGTACCAGAGACATCGCCGCGACGGCCCATGGATCGATCTGGAGCGCCGGAAAGTGACTCAGGCAAAAATGCGGGTGAGCGTCGCCGTGAATCCCGCAATGATCATTCAACCAGCCCAGACGCTTGCCCGCGGCGACCACACCGAGCGATGCTGTCCAGGTCACGGGCAACACCCAGGGCAGCAGCGCCACGAGGGTCGTTTCCCGGATGCGGTTTCCCGGAGTCAGATCATTGAGCGACTGCCGCGACAGCAAGCTCGCCAGCGCCACGGCCGCCAACCAGGCTAATGCACCCAATGCCAGGAACATGACCATCAGGTCGATCACGATGAACGCTCCCGATCGCGGCGGCGGTCCAGAGCGGCTTCCAGTCGTTCGAGCGTGGCCCTGTCGAGATCGTCGGCCGAATCAACAAAGGCCGCGATCGATGCCGCAGGATCCCCGCCGAAGCGTCCCAGCACATCCTGCATGTAGGCCGCAACCAATTCCTCGCGACGAACCCGGGGCGAATAGCGATAGGCATGACCGTTTTTGCGTCGTTCGACAAGCTGCTTGCGGTGCAAACGCTCCAGGGTCGACTGGACCGTATTCAAGGAAATTCCCCGCTCATTCCCCATCCGTCGATGCAGATCTTTCGCCGTCCATTCAGGCTCGGCCCAGAGCCGCTCCATGACCGCGACCTCGAGATCGCCGAGAACAGGCATGGATGGTCGGGAATCGTCGGCGCCGTCGGATTTCATCAGGTTCGTTCATGTTGCAGGACGTAGCAGTGTAGATGACCAAAAACCGATCGTCAATCGGTTTTTGGTCATCTACACTGCTGGCCCAAATGAATTCGACCCGAACTCGCTTTCCGGTCAAATTAATTCAGGCGCCAGGTGTCAATAGATCATGTGGCAATTTGTGACAAAAGTAGTAGTTACCGCCGTTGTGATCGTCGCCATATCGGAAATTGCGAAACGCAGCTCGTTCTGGGCGGCGGCGCTCGCATCCTTGCCGCTGACCTCCCTGCTGGCTTTCATGTGGCTGTACATCGAGACCGGCGACAACGCTCGCGTGGCTGCTTTGTCGCAAGGCATTTTCTGGCTCGTCTTGCCGTCGCTGGTCATGTTTCTGGTGCTGCCTCTTCTGCTCCGTGCAGGTTGGTCGTTCTGGCCAAGCCTGGCATCTTCGGCAGCGGCGACGGCAGTCGCTTACGTCGCTATGGTGTGGTTGCTGACAAAGGCGGGGATTACTCTTTAGTAAGTGGGCGCGAGGGATGGTGAGTCTATCGAAATCAGCCATTCCGAAACGTTTGAACCGAAGTGGGGTCAGAACTCAACAGTACCCACTCCGATGAAGTCATGGCCGGAGACGAATCCAGGATGACAGCGAGGACACCAATGAACATGACCACCCACATCACCAAAACCCTGATATTGACATTTCTGCTCGTCACTGCCGCCGCCTGCTCGGAGTCACCCGAGGCACAACCTGGCGCGGCCAATGACCCAACCGTCGATCACGACGATCCAGCGGTTGCGGCCGAACATGACGGCGATTTCGACGGCGCCCACCTGCTTGTCCACAAGACACCCTGGTGCGGCTGTTGCACGCTGTGGGAAGAACAGGCTGAATCGGCCGGTTTCCATGTCGAATCACGCGAACATGAAAACCTCAACCCCATCAAGCAGTCGCTGGGCGTGCCTCCGGCCCAGGGCTCATGCCATACCGCCGAAGTAGAAGGCTACTTCATTGAAGGCCATGTGCCGTTCGAGGATATCAAGCGACTGCTCACGGAGCGCCCGGATGCGCGCGGCCTGACGGTGCCCGGCATGCCGATCGGCTCACCCGGGATGGAACAGGGCGATCGCCGCCAGGCCTTTGAGGTCTACCTGATCGACAATCAGGGCAACGCCAGCGTCTACAACCACTATCCGGCCAGTAATTGATCGATATTTTACTCCTGACTCTGAATCCGAGCCCAGGGTGCAAAGTGACTGTGCGAACCGCCTTACCATGGCCATACGCGATCTCCTCCATTCCGCAATCAGGCATTCCATGAGGCTCCAGGTAAAGCACAAGACCCGCTACGACTACGATGCCCCCGCGGTGCTGAATTCCCATGCGCTGTATCTGAAACCGCTGCAGCGTGCCTACATGCAAGTGCGGGATTATCGGCTGGTCGTGGACCCGGTTCCCGACGGGCTCGAGGAGCGAATCAGCATCGAGGGCAATGCCTTTTACCAGGTCTGGTTCAGCGGAGAGACGCAAAAGCTGGAAATCGATTCGTCGTTCATCGTGGACGTGCGCCCATTCAATCCCTTTTCGTTCATCATCAATCATCAATTCATCGAACAAATCCAGCCTGAATCCGAGCGGATGTTCCGATACTCACCGGATCAGGAAGTGCTGCTGTACGCTCCGCTGCAAGCGAAGACCGAGCCGAGCCTGCGTGAGTTCGCCGATCAAATCTTCGCATCGTCGCCGGACAACCCGATCGGCTACCTGAATGCCCTGACTGCCGAAATTCACCGCGAGTGGAGCCATATCATCCGCGAGGAAGAAAACCTGTGGACGCCACGCGCCACGTTCGAGGCAAGAGAGGGTTCCTGCAGGGATCTTTCGTGGATGCTGATCCACATGCTGCGGATGCAGGGCCTTGCCGCGCGATTCGTCAGCGGCTATGCGTTCAACCCCGAACTCGATGAAGGCAATGAACTGCATGCCTGGGTAGAGGCTTACCTGCCAGGGGCCGGCTGGGTCGGCGTGGACCCGAGCCTGGGGCTGTTCGCCGATCAGAATTATATTCCGCTGGCCACCAGCAGCTTTGCGCAGGACACCTTGCCGGTGCATGGAAACTACGGCGGGACGGCGCGCGCCCGGCTTCACACGAAAGTGAATATTCGACAACTTGACGAAACCGACGGGCCCGGGCAGGAACAGCAGCAGTAGCCGGGTCGACCTACGGGTGCTGATCGGTCAGTTCGAGCAGGCGAGCGCGGCCGGGAAACCGCTCGACCAGTCTGCGATCCGCGCTGTACAGCGGCACATCAAGATAATCGGCCAGGGTGACGAATTCAGAGTCATAGGCCGAGCAGCCGGACTCGGCAGCCAGCCGCAATACCTCGGCGGAGTCCACTGCAAATTCACGCCCCCGCAGCAACTGCTCCGCCTCGCTCTGGATTGCTCTTGCAGTGTCCAGATCAATGCGCCTGGCGCGCATCTGAGTGGCCAGCACATTGCGCAGTTCACTGCGCCACAGCAACGGTGCAGACCACTCCGAGTCCGTGCGGCACAGGGCGTCGGCCGCCGCCGTGCGGTCGCCAGGCAGATACAGGTAGGCGATTACGTTGGTGTCGACAACAATCATTCGCGCGTTCGATCAATCGCACCGGCGATGTCGTCGAGCTCGAGCATCGCGCCAGCGAACCGCTCGCGCAGCCTGCGAGCCTGGTCCAGTCGGGTCTCGATTTCGACTGGTCGGGGCACCAGGACCTGTTCCAGGCAGGCGATGATTTCGTTGTTCATGCTGCGGTGATGCTGTTTGGCGGCCAGCTTGATGCGTTGATAGATCGGATCCGGAATATTCTTCAGCGTGATGGATGTGCTCATGCGAAAAGACCTCGCAACCATTTTGGTTGCATTATGGTATCCCGACGACCCTAGTCAATCAAGCTGTGTATGGCACGAGGTTGACACCCAGGACATCGGCTGATGACATGGAAGAAACCAGGTTCGCCCGGCGGTGCGATTTGACTGCCTGATCAAAAACGTGGGTCATTACCTACCAACTCACTACTCCGGACGTACGCACAGGGAACCACAGGTCCCAGATCGGCATTTCATCTGCTTGAGTCTTTCCTATACTGATTCCTCCCCAACTCATGCAACTGCTGCCAAGCAACATCAAACGCCACAGGCCCTGAGTTCGCAGGAGGACTTGGACATGACTTTTCGAATTACCGGTCTCCATCCGACACCGTTCCGGAGGTGATGTGTATCAGAGCTTTGTCCGTTCCAGCGTTTGATGCGGAGGGAATGATGACTGATGCAGCTCTCACGGAGGGACGAGACGCTTCGAAGCTGTTTCTGCGTCTCCTGGAAAATCCTGACACTTCCTATTTGCAGATTCACAACCCCGTTCGAGGCTGTTATTCGGGGCGAGTTGAGAGGGTTTCGGCTCGGCTCGAACCTTGAGGTTCAAATCCATATATATGGCGCGCCCGACAGGATTGCTGCGGCGCAGCGCGCCTTGCCCTTCGGGCTGTCGCTTCGCTCCAGCGAGCTCGCCTGCGGCTCGGTTCGAACCTTGAGGTTCAAATCCCTCGGCGGGCCCGTCAGATACGAAAAAACCCCGCAAGCGGGGTCTTTTCGTATCTGGCGCGCCCGACAGGATTCCTTCGGAGGAAAAACACCTGAAAGGTGCAATAGGATCACTTCAGATATCAAATATTTATGTATCAACCCGTTATTTACACTATTAATCAATAGGTTGTTTATTTATCTTTGTGGGAAAATCGCCGGAGTAACCCAAGAATCGCTTCATATTCCGGGTGCATAAGTGAAATTAAATTGCCTCAACCCTATTGTCACTGAAACGACCACAGCCCATAATTGGCCACATGGCCATCCACCCAAAATCTGCCGATCTTGTGGAGGACTACCTACAGACGCTTATTCGTCTGCGCCTCACGACCTCCGAAATCCTGAACTACATTGAGTGTCTTCGGGCAATCCAGTGGATCGTACCGTGCGACACTCCTCAGTACTTCGCCGCTGCAGTTGCGCATATTTCACTGGTTGAGGCCAATGTGCCTTGGGCAGCTGTCGACTGGGAAGCAAAATTCCCCCAATTGGCTGATCTGAGGGTTGCAGCCGAACTGCTGCCCTCCAGCAACAGCCTGAGGATTCCCGCTCAGGGCCTTGGCAGCTACCCAGCGCTCGCGGCTCTTCGAAGACACTCATATCATTTCACCCACGACGACCATGCACGCGCGCTACTTATCTCCCTTGCTGCACGAATTCCCTGTAGTGAGGACGATCCATTGGAGCGCTCAAGACAGCAGCAGCAGCGTCCCTGCCTCCAGATACTGAGTAGTCGAATCCGAGGCCTAAATCGCGAAGATAGCCGAGCGATTCGAAACCGGTGGCTAGAGGAAGCCTACCAACAATCCAGCTCGGCAGAGTCCTATTTGATTGCGTTCGCCAAGTCTTGTCTACGGGCCCCTGATCCAGACACAGACTTATGCAACGCACTCGCCATCGACGCCATGAAAGTGTTCGGGCTTCCTCCGCTAGCAGTACCAAAAAAGAGGCGTGAGAAATCGGTGCCGGAGCCGGCCGACCCGGCCGACCCGGTCGACCCGGTCGAGCCGCCGGTTGAAGCTGAACCGGAATTGCGAGAGCCTCGCATTATCAAGTTGACACTGGTTCGAGTCCAGGATCCTGATGACACATCTCCTGAAGCTCAGGATGAGAATACAACAACCCTTCACCTTGTCCGCAATCGTCAACCGACCAAAACGCCGCCTTCCTTCGCCAGTATGCGCGAAGTAATCCGCCGAGAGTACCGTAGTCAGAACATCCCCAGCCCCGGCGAGCTTTTTCTCCCGCACCACATCGACGCCCTATCATTTGATCAGGCTCAGCTGGCAACAAAAGGTCTGCTGGAGCTCGCTACAGACTGCCTCCGAAAGAAGAGAACACAGGAGGCGGCCTCATACGGGACCCTGCTTCTCGTACTGTGCACGGGATTCACCGCCGATCGCGTTACGGCACTCCTTAGTCGGCCTACCAGCGGTCCAGCCCCTCACCTGGCCGGTAGTTGCCTCACGCTGCGGTCGATGCTTCCCGATTCAGCCTTCGCTCCCAAAGGACCAAACAGCCATCTTGTGAAGTCAGCTGGAGAATTCAGTGTTCGGCTACCACCGGCCTTGGTCAATTTACTCAGCAAGGTACGTATCCACCTTATGCAGGATCCGATAGCCGAGAAAATCCAAGACTCACTCGGCAATTCAGTCCGGAACCTTCGGCAACATGTCGGGCTCCCAAATATCACTGTCGGGCGGCTCAGGAACGCGAACGCGATCCTGATCCACGAAAAAACACAGGATTATTGCGCAACGGCAACCCTTACCCAGAACACATTTCGCCAATCGCCGGCCCCTCTACACTACTATTCCGCACAGGCAGACGTACTGGCCGGACTTTATCAGCAAGCAATCTGGCCCCTTTTCTCCGCAGACACTCCCAAAAAAGAAACCGAGAATTCAAATACTGCTCGAGTTGGAACCCTAGCTCTCGCATGTAGCTCAGCACTCAGGCGCACTGCCAAGGCAGCCTCCAAATCGTTGCATACGCATACTGACCCTGACGACCCGGTTTCTCTGGCCAAAGCCCACAACGCGATCACGGCCCATCTATCCGCCATGCTCATGGGCGTTGTGGGGCACAGGTTCAGCAGCTCCCTTTTCAAACTGAATCGATGGGATTTTGATTTGGCGCTAGGAGCTGCAAATATTCGCGACAAAATGAGCGACCCGGCGCATCTGCGGCGCCTTGTCGGACTTGGAAATAAGGTAGCCACACAGGTTGCATTGTATTTGCTGCATCTGAATGAGCTCGGAGAATTGGGCACAAAAGACCTCAAAGCTCATTCAAGAGCGGTCTTGCAGGGAAAGAAACCGCTGCTATTTCGACTAAATGACCAGGGAGCTCCACGGGATGCCGATCTGAAATGGTTTACTTCTCAAGTCGACACCTTGTCCAATATCCGGACGCACTAGTGTCCGACACATTTTGCCCTACAGACCGGTAACTAACTGAATATTCATGCTTTATATAGTATTTTAGGGTGTCACCGACTTGAACTCGAACCTTGAACTGGTTCAGGCTTTCCCGATTTGGCTGAGGAAAGCCGATGTACGCCGGAAAGCTGGTGTTCTCCCAACTGATGGAGTTGGCTCCATGGCACACGTTCCGAAGGCTGGTCAGCAAGTATCAGGGCGATTTCAATGTCCGCACGTTTCAATGTCGAGATCATTTTCTGTGCATGGCCTTCGCTCAGTTGACCTATCGCCGAAGTCTGCGGGATATCGAAGGCTGTCTTCAAGCGCAACCTTCCAAGCTCTATCACATGGGCATCCGGGGCAATGTCAGTCGGACCAACCTTGCCGATGCGAACGAGAATCGCGACTGGCGCATTTATGCCGAGTTCGCTCAATCGCTGATTGGGGTTGCTCGTCAGCTCTATGCCGAGGACGATCTTGGGTTGGATCTGGATGGAACGGTCTACGCTCTCGACTCCACGACCATCAGTCTGTGTCTGGCACTGTTCCCGTGGGCCGACTATCAAGAGACCAAGGCAGCCGTCAAGATCCACACGCTGCTCGACCTCAGGGGCTCGATCCCAGCGTTCATACTGGTTTCCGACGGACTGCTGCACGATGTCAATATCCTCGATCTGTTCAGTCCAGACCCAGGTGCGTTTTACGTAATGGACCGTGCCTATGTCGATTTCAAGCGGTTGTTCGCCATCAACCAGGCCGGTGCTTTCTTTGTCACTCGAGCAAAGAAGCCCCTGAAGTTCAAACGACTCAGTTCCTGGCCGGTCGACAAATCGGTCGGATTGATCTGCGATCAACGCATCGCGCTGACCTTCTACAACTCCAAAAGGGCTTACCCCAAGGCGCTCCGACGAGTGCGCTTGAAGGATCCAGACACTGGAAAGAAACTGGTCTTTCTGACCAACAACTTCGAGGTCACCGCACAGACAGTCTGCGAGCTCTACCGAAGCCGCTGGAAGGTCGAGCTGTTTTTCAAATGGATCAAACAGCATCTGCGTATCAATCAATTCTTCGGGCGCTCAGAGAACGCCGTGAAGTGCCAGATATGGATTGCGGTGGCCACGTACCTGCTGGTTGCCATTGCCCGGAAGCGGCTGGAAATTCCGCTATCCATGCACTCGATGCTGCAGATTCTGAGCGTGACGCCATTCGAGAATATTCCCTTAAATCAATTGCTTACGGATTCGGGGTTGGACGAGAAAAGCCTCGCCGAAGACAACCAATTGAAACTACTATGAATTCTGTCGGACACTAGTGATCCGGACGAATTGGGGGCGCCATTATCTAGGCTCCCACGGACGTGAGTTTGCTGAAAAGAATTCAGAACTCATAGGTGTTCAACTCGGTCACTACGAATCGGTAGGTTACCCATTCTCGCCTGACAGTCCGATGATCCCGGTCCAATTTATCAAAGAGATCAACCCGATTCTGGACAAAGTGTTCGAGAAACAGGGCTGGACGCTTCAGTCTGGTCTAGCCAGGAACCGTCCTGAAAAGCGTCAAAGCAATTTCCGAAGCCATTTCGATTCATGGGAGCATGCCGGGCCTCTGACCGACTGGAATCAGGCCAAGCGGGAGCTTTTGCGTGAAGCAAAGAAACGAAACCTGCTAATCAGGCGCGAAAGGTGGGCTAACTCCCACAGGATTCGGCACGAAACCGAACAGCAGGTAATCGAGCTTGCCGCATCAATTCACATGGGCATTGCCGACCTAATGGCCTATCAAATCAACGAAAGACAACAAAAAAGGTCGAGCCGCGACACCGAAATGGTCGCGCTTCCCGGACAAGGGATCCGCATGCTGGATCAGCTCCCGGCGCCCGTAGCCCAGGTAGACCAGAAAATTAACGAACTTTTCGACGCCCTGGGTGAGGAGTTCACTGATCCGGAGGCCGCAGTTCTTGCTCACAACACCGCCGCGCGAGCACTTATTTGGGCAGGCAAAAGACAGCTCTATAAAGGGCCTTTTTATTGGCCATGGCTGCCTCTTCGTCCACTCGATGTAAGCCCTTTTGTGCCCGGAATTTCTCGTGCCTTGTGTCAAGTTCATCTGCTCCGGAAACATTTTGGAAGCCTTGCGCCCGCGAATGCACGCGATAAAAAGCGCTCCCGCGAAAACTCAGCAGGAATCGCCGCTCTCGCGTTACTGTTGTTTGGGGGCATCGACGAGCCCGCCCTGCTCAATGAATTAATCAAGGGAGACGTTCGAATACTCCCAGTTCCGGCAATTCCAAATGCGATTGCAGTTCACTGCCGCTCCCTCAACTACACCTGCGGTTTGGGGGGGCTGGCAGCGCTGGCTTATCTATCCTGGTACCGGCGACGAGGGGAGTCGAACTCTGAACCCAACCTGGAATCAGCCCTGAGTAAAATCCTGCCAGAAAACTCCACCACCAAACGCACGAAGGCTGTAAAAGCGCTCTGTAGCACGGTATCAATTACCAACCGCATCGAGCGGTCAGGAGCAGCAAATCTTGCTCTTGACTTTGAAGATGGTTGTACATGCTTCGATGAATCTCAGTTGGCCTGGTTGCTCGGCGAGACGTCGGAAAATCGGACGGAAGACCTTGAATCAGATCCGGTCAGTAGTCTCGGCGCCGACAATTCCGTTGGAAACCAGACACCCGGCAGCTTTGACATCCGGGAAGAGTATCGGACACTCCTCCAAATGCGCAGAGTCAATCGCGATGTTGAGTTGGCTCTATCCGGCGAAACTTGGCGATATGACTACGCAGAGAAAACCTCGGAACGAAGGAAAATTATCAAAGAGGCCCAGCTTCGCACTCAAAGTAAAAATTGGTCTTGGTTTGGGCGACTCTGGGCAGGTTGGTTCGAGACCGAGCTTAGTCGCCCGCAACATACGAACTCAAGCAAGCTCATGGCCTACTCCTCCGTCTTCGGGAGCTACTCAGAAGTCGCCACACGAATGAAGAATATTCTTCTCCAACGAACCCCAACGCAAATTTCCAACGTCCCAACCACAGAAGTTCTGGAGGAAATCTACGAGCTGATTCTTGAGAATGCACCTGAATCTACGGTCCAAAGAATGTGCCAGACCGTACTGAGTTTTCACTCGAATGCCGTAAGAGAACTCGGAATCGATGATCTGGACCCGAGCAATTACTGGGCCTATTGGCGCCCACGTAGAGGCGAGCGCGCCACCGTGAAATCCAGTATTCCCTCGACCGACGAGCTTGAAGCCATCAATAAACTTCTGGCTCGAAGCGCTGATCCCGATGTCGAGTACGGAGAGTTTGAAGATATCGATAAGCGTGTCATTCGATGCGCTTACTTCTCATTCAATTTGGCAAGGGCGTCGGGCGCAAGGATTGGTGAGATCACCGGCATGCGAGCGAACGATATGCTATTGCCGGCGAAACAATCTGGCCTCATCATCCGACAGAATCGCTGGCGGCCACTCAAAACTCGCGCTGCGCGGAGAGCTGTAGACATCAGCAGCCAAATTCCAAGTGCGATCCGATCACTGCTATCTCGTCATATTTCAGCGGAGCTCGGAAGCTCGACTCCGCGACTGAGGAATCAGGCTTGGCTGTTCGCCGACCTGTCATCAAGACCATTACCCTCCTATGAGCACCGGAAACTCGTCAATCAAGCGGCAAAAGCGCTCGGGCAGGGGCTATTTCGCTGGCATCGATTGCGGCACCGATGGGCCAACGAGGCATTACTACAGCTATTGAATGGCCTAAAGCTAGACGATCTTTCGGCAAGACAGCCACAAATCTCCACAAAACTGCTTTGGCCGCGTGATGGGGCTATGATCAGGAGCCAGATCGGGCATAGTCGGCTACGCATGACACTCATCTGTTATTTCCACATGCCATGGCTATTTCAGCTTCAGTATCAGGCAGCAGACCCCTCTCGTACGTGTGAAAACGTTGCCGCCTGCCTTGGGATAACGCGTTCAGGTGGGTATCGGCGTTTAACCGAGGCAAACAACGATGCAGATGCGATTGTGGCTCGGGAGATTGCTCGCCTTTTTCCTACCTCTGAAGAAACAGAATCGCATGACGATGGCATTCCCCACGTGTACCTCCATGTGAATCAGAAGGATCCCCGGCTATGTGTGGGGCTCCATGCACTGGGTCAAGGAGTGACAACTGAGACCGTCAATATGAGGCCAGGAATCACATCCCGAGAAATGGAAACGATGCGCAGCATTGATGTTGAACTGGCTCGAGCTACCTCGATCGGCATAATGCGAGACAACCCATATGCTGCCCTCAGGCACAGCCGCCCCCCTCGCTGGCGAGATGGGGCGGAAAGACTGCAATCATTCTGGGAGCGCCTGGAGATGCGAAATGATCAGGAAATACGATACATCGCCAGGATCTGGCAACAATATGCCAGCCGAGGATTGCAGCATGACCTGCGGTGTAAGCGCGAACCTCGCAGTCAGATGATACTTCCCACAACCGCTGCTGAGCGTATACGGCAGGAGCTCCGGTCTCTAGACATAAAGTTGAATGTTGAGATGAACAGCGACTCGCTTGTGTTGGTTTCAGCCCGGACGTCAGGAAAAGTAAACATAACCAGCGAATTGGTCTGGACGCTGGCTATTTGCTGGATTGTCGGGCAATTGTAATAATTAGATTCCGAGCACATTCAGGCTCGACTTTAACTCCCATATCGTTCAGGGACCCGAAGGCGCTCAAATACATCTTGACAGCTCCCACGGATTGTGTTTATTCTTTGAGAAAGCTGCACCACGCAGCAATACGCGCCTACCAAGGTGTATCTAAAACGGTGCTCCACAGTGAGCATTATATAAAACCGGGACATGCTCCTGGCAAATAGCAGCCGATGGCAGGATGAGGATTCCCACTCACGGCCCTGCCCGGCATAGTAATGGGACTTTGTCTCATGCGCTCGAAATAAAATATTAAGTTGCGCTATTCGCGCTTGAGCCGATACGAGAGACCACTTAGGGTTGTCGTTTGTCGGACAACAGTGCTTCCAGCACACTCCAGCCGTGACTCTAATGAGCGGGGAATCCTCCTGTAATTTTCGCTAATTGCCGAGGAGATTTATCTATGTGCGTGCCCTACTTTTCCTGCTTTCCTGCTTGGCTGGAAATCCCATACGACCCCCACCCCGAAACTGCGATTCCCGACCGGGAAGACACCGAGAAAACACTTCGGTGGGTCGGACTCTTGTCCGCAGCTGCCGCACCGCTGTCAACAGCGTACGATTACAGCACGGAATTTTCTGTCATTGGCGTCGGGCCCTCCAATCCCCTGATGTCAGAAGCTGAGTGTAGTCGCACGCTGGTGGATTACTTTAGCCAACTCAGACATTATTACTCTGACCCAATGGACTGGATCGAGTGGGCGGCGAAAAGTGCCTCGAGATCCCGGCATCTAACGAGTGTCCTGCGAAGTGGTCAGTACGTTGGATCGAAATACGGTTGCAGCATTATGATCACGGTAAGAGATCGAAGCGGTGCCGCGTGTGAGATACACCTCCAGACCGACCATAGAGCGATCAAAAATGCACTGGTCTGTCTGGAGCGGCCCAGGAAGCCGAGTATTGAGACATTCAAAAACGTGACGATACTCGGCGTGGACGTAGCCAGGAACCTCGTGTTTTCAGACGCGGGAGCAGTTCGTATAAGGAGACTTGCCTTACTTGAGCAATGCCAAGAAATGATTGACCAAAGGGCAGATCTCCAGGTTGACACTGCGGCACCGCCTTCTCGTCTTGATCTTGGCGACCTTACGGGGATCAATCCGGCTGACTGAAAGCAGGCGCACATGGAAGCCCCACCGGCACAAAATAGCGAGTCATTCTGCACAACCTAAACGCGAATCCGGGCTCGTCGGGAGAGGTGGCTGCGTGGATAGGTCATGTGGCCAGTGTTGCCGAAGCCAGGATGACAGGGAATAGGAAACTCGCTTGTTTATTGAACGACAATTACTTTGGCCGGACAAAGTAATTGACGTCGGATACTTGTTCAGGCTTGCCCCCGCTGTCAGTCATCATGACCGACGCCTAGGCCAGAATCCTCACCATTTTCACAGGATCGCCAATTAGGCAAATCTGAAAACAGCAGCAGCAAAGGACGGGCCCAAGCAGGTAATGAAATGTCATCGGTCTCAGCGTATTTCTCAAGTACAACAATCCCTAGGGCATACACCCCAATTAGCGGCAACAGCCAGACTGAAAGCAACTGGCGGCCCAACCTCTTGTTACCCCTCCTTAACCTGACCAAAATCACAGTTAGGGCAACTTGCAAATATAAGTAGAAGACGACTAGTGTCAGAAGCGGAGCCAGAAGTACGTATTCAAGCCACATTAGAGTTGCCGGTACAGAGATAGATTCTTGCGGTCAAAAGTCGCGACATAAAAGGCCGAGACTATCGAACATACTCTGAAAAGACCCGCTTTAAGCCATTTTCCTTCACGACAATACAAGGCGCTTAATTGTCGACCCGCGAACAGGTGTCCAGCCTTGTGTGCGCGGAGATAATAGTCAATTGCCGCTCCATTGTCTTCATTGACAGCGAGCCCATGCTCATAAATCCATCCAAGCCCGAAGAGAGCTCGGCGATTTTCAACCTGCCCAAGAATAAGCTCATACCTTTTCCTAGCCCCTAGGTAATCCTTCGACAAGCCAGCCCCGCCCAGCTTTAGCCTCGCAATAGCAAGCATTCCCTCCAACTCCCCAGCCTCATCCGCTATAGTGTAATACTCAATTGATTTTGGGAGATTAGGCTGGAATCCCTTTCCGCCTGATTCATACAAAACCCCAAGCTCAGAATATGCTGCAATATATCCTTCTTTACCCAGAGACTTAAGCATATATTCCGCTCCACTGAAATCGCCGTGCTCAACCGCACTCAAAACTAAATTCCACCTACGCTCTAGTTCCTTGCTCCTAGAATCATCCATGCTTCTATGGCTTCGAAATGATAATCTGTCTGAATCTGTCTTTAGTCCCAAGTTCCATCTCTCTTCGAATATACTCCCGGCTAAGTATATGGCGAAGCACGCCTGGCTTTGGCTTGAAAATATCAGTAAGCTTGTCCCCTTGGCCCGCGCACAAAGAGGCTGCGAGGCAGATGGCCCGCCCCAAGCCCATAGAGCTTCCTGCATTTCTAATTCCGGCAATTGTAGCTCGTACTAGTGAGACCGCACCGAGAGTCCCTCCAACGTACAGTTCTGGGTAGACACCCTCAATTCCTCCTTCCAGCTTCCAAACTTGTGTGCCCATGGACCCATAGTATTGCCCATTTGAATCCATTAGGTGGCCATCACTGTCAAGAATCAGTTGAACTTCGATTCCTTCTCCAGTAACGAATGCTCCCGGTACCGGAGACTGTCCACCAATAAGAACTCCATCAGAGTCGAACTCCAGAGAAGGCTCGGATTCTGGCGAAAAACATTCGCCTGTACTCAGGCAGTAGTTAAAAGTAAAACCCATCGCCGCCGTAACCGCTCCATTTGCGAACACTGGCGCACCTGAGGCGAGTCGTACCAGCGGACGGCATTTTTCCCTGTGCATTCTTCGACTTAGCGGCCGGTTTTCCGGGCGCGACCAAGCCTGAGGCATTTTTTGCCCCAGAGGCGGTTTTTGAGCTGCGAACGCCGTGGCCATGACGGCCATTCTATCGGATTGGCCAGAGCTTGCCAGGCAGGGATTTTTTTCTTAGCAGCTGCTTCTTAAGCCGCGACAGCGGCTAAGAAGGAAGGGTGGAGAGGGGCGCTATGGCCCCTCGATCAGGTGCATGTGGTGTCGCTTGATGCGATGGACGTATTGCTGCCAGGTGCCGAGCCGTTGCCAGGCTTCCGTGGCTTCCTGGTAGTCGGCCGGCAGCAGATCCAGGCGGTTGAGGACGTAGGCCGCGGCGATGTGTTCGCCGGTGGATGCGGCCGTGGTACCAGTGCGCTTGAGTTCGTGGGCCACCTGGATGATGCGCTCGACGGGCCAGGGCAAGGGATCGTTCATGGTGTGTTCTCCTGTTGGGCTTGATTGCCCTTTCCGATCAGCGGCGCGCGCAGGGCTGTCAAGGCTGCGTAGCCGCAGGCGGAGCACCCGAAGGGCCTGGCCTTGACGGACCGAGCACGCTGCTACCCTGACCCGGGCAAGCAAGCACAACTTCTTTCCGGATGGCACGGAACCGGTTTTGCTTGTGCTTTTGCTTTTCAGGGAGCCCCTTTGGGGCGGACGGGTGGGCGGCAGGCCAAAGCGGGAACGAGCAACGCAGTGCGAGCCGCTTTGGCCTGACGACCAGGGCGGGCGGGGGAACAACAACGTGGCGAAGCCACACCTTACAGCGGACGTAAGTTCGCTGCCGCGGGCAGGATACATAACGCGGATTATGCGGGCCGCCAGGCCGGACTCTGGCCAAGGGGCGCCGACCGTAGGGCGAGTGCCCCTTGGCCAGTGCGCATAATCCCCCCGCGTTATGTTTGCTGGCCGCGTCAAAGCCCCCTTCCAGGGGGATGGGGGGTTGGGCTTGGCCATGAAGGCAGAGCGCAGCGGCGCCTTGATGGCCAAGACCAGATCAACAAGCCTCGCAACACTTGCGTCAGCATGTGTTGCACAAGACCAGTCTCCATCGGTCAACGAAGTCGACCAGGTGTCGGGTCAGCACTGAGCGAGCCTGGCGCGGCGCTTGCCCGACTGAGGGCCGCAGTGAACACCCGAAGACGCTGCAAGCGCCGTGACAGGCGGTCCGAAGCCGAACGAAGCTCGGGTCAGGCAACTAAGGAAGAAGATGTCGTGAGCTTGCCGGCGTCCGCTACAGCGCAGCTTAGCGGCGCTGGCACGGTGTCCGGATCTGGCAACCAAGTCGAAGTCCAGCACCAAGTCAGTCATCGTCGTCCTCGCCTTCTTCCTCGGCCTCCTGCTCCAGCAGATCAAGCACGTCTTCCGGAGTCGGGTCCGGGTCTTGCTCGTTGCCCTGCTCCCGGGCCTGCTTCACACGCTTGGCCACATCCTCCGGCAACCTGGCCGGATGAGTCGCCTCGTGGATGGATTTGAGTTTGTGGATGGCCACATGGGTGTAGATCTCGGTGGTCGACAGGTGGGCATGGCCCAGCATCTGCTGGATAAAGCGGATGTCGGCACCGTTCTCGAGCATCAAGGTGGCCATGGTGTGGCGGAACAGGTGACAGCGGCCGTCCTTGTTGACGCCGGAGTTGGTGATGTATTTCTTGACCGCACGGCTGACCCGGTGCGGGTCCAGCCGTTGTCCGGTCTCGTCGGTGAACAACGGGCCGTGGCTCTCGTCCGGGGCCGTGCGAGCTTCTTCAACGTACTTGTCGATCCAGATCAGGGCGCGTTCGCCGATCGGCACAAAGCGGTCTTTTCGGCCCTTGCCCTGGCGCACAGCCAGGACACCGGCCGAGCCGTTCACATCGGCAAGATCCAGCCCGATCAGCTCGGCCCGGCGGATGCCGGTCGAGTAGAACACTTCCAGGATGGCGCGGTCTCTCAGTCCCTCCGGTGTGGTGATGTCGGGCTGGTTCATGACCTGCTCGGCTTCTTCGGCCGTGAGGGTGTGTTTCGGGAGGCGCTTTTCGCGCTTCGGATACTCCATCTCGCTGGCCGGGTTGTACAGGATCAGGTTTTGTCGCATCAGAAAGCGGAACCAGGTCCGGATCGCGGTCAAGCGGTTGCATTGGCTCTGGATGGACAGCGGCTTTCCGTTGCGGCCAACGGCGTGATAGAGATGGCGCTGGTAGCGCTGCAGCACCGGCCGGGTGATCTCCTGGATGCGCTCAATGCCGCGCTCCTTGCACCAGTCCAGGAACCAGATCAGCGAGGCGCGTTTGTACTGGACGCTTTGGGTCGCGTAGTTCCGGACCTTCAGGTGCTCGATATAGGCATGGACGTAGGCCTTCAGGGAACGCGGGTCGCTGGGCGGGGCCGGGTTGCGCTCGACATACGGCATTACGCCCTCCGGGCGGTTCGTGCCAGGGTCGCGCGCAGAGGTTTGGCTTTGGCAACTTCAGCAGCTAAAGAACAAAGAGAACGGACAGGCGCGGGGGTTGGGCTAGGGTTGGATGCGGAGGGTTTTTCGGTCCCGGGGTGTGCGTTTTCAGCGTCTTGCGGGGTCGATTCGCTGGAAGCACTGCCATTGCTGGGGTTCGGGGCAGTTTGCGGGGTCCGGAATGGGGCCGGAAGCGGCCCGGAAGCCGGCCGGAAGCACCCCGGAAGGTCGTCATCGGAGGCCGGAAGGTCAGCCGTCGTATTCAACGATTCCAGTCCCGGCAGGGTCAACTGGCTGTCGTTCAGGCCACCGGGGAACAGCGCCTCGATATCGATCAGCCCCGGCAGGCGCGGCCGGCTGCCGGCGATCTCGCCATCGAAGATCAGCTCGTAGACAAAGCGCCGGCCGTTCTTGCCGTTATGGACGGCCAGGTACTCGAACTCGACCAGCCGGGCCAGATGCAAGGCCACCTGGCTGTTCGACAACCCGGCCGCTTCGCGCACATCGCGGCGAGTAAAGCGCACTTCCGGACGTTCGAGTTTTTCACGCTCCATGCGCTCAGCCACCAGCTCACCGATCACGCCTAAGACCTGCCGGGTCTGCGGTGGCAGCTCATCCAGGCTGCGGCCCAGCACTTCATGAGCCAGGCGGTTTGCCAGGGCGATGTCGGCCGGGATCACTTCCACATACTCGATCCGCTGGCCGGCCTGCTCGGCCGTCTTGATCGGGCGCTGATGCTGGTGCAACAAGGCAATGGCGTCGATCAGGGTCAGGTACTTTTGGTGGTCCCGTCGCGTGCGGGTGCGCTCGTCCAGGAACGTCAGGCGCTCGGCATAGGGATTGACCACGGCCAGGGGTTTTAGAAGGCGCTGGGCGTTTCGGTGCAGGGTGCGGATGGTCTTGGCTTGTTCACCGGCGAGCAAGCCTTCCAGCGTCCGGGCGGCACGTTGCCGCGCCTGGATGCGCCGGGTCTGGTCCCGACTTTCGTCCACGGTCAACACCAGGCAGCGGTTCAACAACTCCTCGTCGATGTCGATCGCTGTGGTGGTCAGCAACAACATCACCGGGCCCTCGACCCGGTATTCCTCGGTCACCAGTTTGCCGGTCTGCGGATCTTTTCCAGTGGACGCGATGGTCAGCTCGCCCTGACTCTGCAACAGTTTCAGGGCGTAGCTGGCCTGGCGAACGCCTTCTTCCTCAGCAATGCCAAGGATTTTGTGTTTCAGGTCATGCTCGCCCAGGTAGAACAAGCTCTGGCCGGTCATGGCCGAGTAGTGGATGCGGTCTTCTTCGGGCACGAGATCGAGCACCGCGTCCATCAGCGCCGACTTGCCGGCGGCACTGGTCGACTGGATGATGATGGCCAAGGGCTGGGTCAGCTTCCGAGAGACGGCGGCCAGATACCCGACCAGGGCATTGACCGGCTCGCCGACCAGGCCGGCGGCCTCGAAGGCCTCAAGGATGCAGTCGACCAGGGAAGGCTCGCGCAGCAGCGACAAGGCCGCCTCCCGTTCGGCCTCGGGCATTTCCACCTCGGCCGGGAGCTTGGGTTTCAGGGCGTCTTCGATCTGGCGTTCCTGCAACTCCTCACACTTGAGCAGCACTTTGCCGAGTTCGCGCTGGATCACGGATTCTTCAAGCTCGAGCTCAGCGGCAGCCAGGCGGGCGAAGGCCTGTCGGTGTTTGGCTGAGTACAGGTCGAAGCTGTCCACATGCAACGCTTCGCCGCGACTGACCAGGAGATTGACTTTGAGCACGTCGAAGCTGGTGTTCCGTGACAAGCCCCGGATGCGCCAGCGACGATCGCCGAAGCGCAGCACCACATCGCGCTCAGTGACTTCGGCCTCAATGTCGGTCGCCGGTGGCTCCGGGATGGCTGAAGCCGGCAACTCGGCGAGTGCCTCATTCGCACTCGCCGGATCAGGTTCGGGCTGTGGGGCCGGCTCGACCGGATCAGCAGCTAAGGAAGAAGGTTCGGCCGGCTCAGGCTCCGGGGTCCACTCTGAAGTTTCAGGCGGGGTTTCCGGTTCTGATTCTCTGGCCGGCATCGCCGGCGCGGCCGTGTGCAACTCCGGACGCTCACCCTGTCCAAGCCACTCGGCCTTGCGGATCACCAAGCCAAGCGACTTCAACGGCGGCTGCACCTTCAGTGCGTATTCGTTCGCGTCCATGCCTTTCGGGAAGTTCAGCCGGAAGCAGTCCAGGCCTTCGCCGGTCAGTAGCTTGGCCAGTTTCTCGGCCGCTTGGTTGCCGGCCTGATCCGCGTCATAGGCGATCAGGATGCGTTGGGCTCCGGACTCTTTGAGAGCGGCCAGGATTTCATCGGTGAAGCCATTGATCCCGTAGCTGGTGGTCACGTTCTCGAACCCGGCCGCGATGAAGGTCAGCGCGTCGATCAGCGACTCGCACAGGATGATTTCGGGCTGGTTGGCCAGGCTCTCGCGGTTGAACACGCCCCGGTGTGGGCCGGGTAGATACAGGTGATAGACCGTGCCCTTGCGAAGATTGTCGTTGAGCTTGCGGCCGTAGAGCTGGATGACCTGGCCGGACTCGTCCAGCACCGGCACCACGAGAGAACCGGTCAGGTGCTCGTGGCCGCTTTTTCGGAGCACGCCGAGTTTCTGCAAAGCAGCCCGTATCTCAGCCCCGGCCTTAAACGCCTTTGGTGGCAAGCGGTAACCCAGGGTCCGGTTGGCATAGCCCAGCCGGAAGCGGCGGATCAGTTCCGGGTCGTTCAGACCGCGCTTGTCCAGGTAGGCCAGCGCTTCGGGTGATTCCAGCAAGGTCTGGTGATAGAAGTCCGTGACCTGCTCCAGCAACTCACTCTCGCCGGCCTCCAGCGTAAAAGGGGACGCCGCCTGGCGGATTTTTGAGGCCGCCGGCGGCGTCCCATCCCCCAGCCGCAAGGCCGGATGGTCTTTCAACAGCAGCTCGCAGGCATGCCGGAAGCTGACCTTGTGGAAGCGCACCACCCAGTCGATCACCGAACCGCCGATCCCGCAGGCTCCCAGGCAGTGCCACAGGTTTTTCTCAGGCGAGATCACCAGCGATGGGGTGCGGTCGTCGTGGAAAGGACAGCGGCCGACCAGGTCAGCCCCGCCGTGCTTCTTCAACTCAATGCCGGCGGCCTCGACCAGGCGCGCGATCGAGACCTCGGTTTTCAGGCGGGTGACCTGTTCGTCGGGAATACGGGCCATAAATGGGTTCCTCCCAAAATCCTGTCAAGGGGGTTTTGAAGAAAATAACTCGGTAACATGGTACTCATATTATGAGTATAGTCAACTCAGATTCCGGAAAGCTGTCTTATGCTGAAGATCCTATCGAGACACTGAAGTACCAATGAGCACAAAGGACAAAAGCTTCTATACACAACTCGGCCGACGCATCGCGCAGGCGCGCAAAGCAGCCGGCATTACCCAAGTGGAGCTGGCCCGGACCTTGGGCGTGGCGCAGCAGACGCTGGCCCACTACGAGGGTGGGGTCTCACGCATCGCTGTGGCGCTGCTGCCGCGCGTAGCCGAAGCCTTGGGCACCACCGTGGAAGCGCTGCTAGCCGAGGAACCCAAGCCCAGCAAGCGCGGGCCGGCACCCAAGATCCAGCAGCAGCTCGAGCGCATCAGCCAGTTACCCAAGACCCAGCAGCGCTTGGTCATGCAGATGCTTGAGGGCGTGCTCGCCCAAACGAACCGATAACGGAGAACCCCATGGCAACCCGTCCTCAGGATTTGCTGGAGAAGCTCAAGACGCTGCCACCCCGACGGCTGGCCGAGGTCGAGGATTTCGTGGATTTCCTGGCCCACAGGGAGTCCCGCAGTACAGCCCTGGACCGGCTGCTGGCCATCGCCCCGGCACTGGAGGCGGCTGGTGAACCCCAGATGACCGAAGAAGAGATTGCGGCCGAGATCAAAGCGGTACGTGCCGAACGTCGCGCGCGCCAGACCCGGAACGACGATAACGCCTCGGGCCGCACCTAAGGTGCGGCTGGTCTTGGACACCAACGTGGTCATCTCTGCGCTCATCTGGCGCGGCACACCTTATCGACTACTGGCCGCCATTCGGCGCGAGGCCGAGGCGATGCAGTTGTTTAGTAGTGAGCCCTTGCTGGTCGAACTGGGCGAGGTATTGAACCGGCCCCACCTGGCCAAACCGCTGGCAGCGATCGGCCGCAGGCCGGCTGATGTCTTGGCGGACTATGCGCAAGCGGTGGAGATTGTGACACCTGATCATGTACCGGAAGTCTCACGCGATCCGGACGATGACCAAGTACTTGCCTGTGCGCTCGCGGCTAAAGCCGACGCCATCATCTCCGGAGACGACGACTTGCTTAGCCTCGGCCACTTTCAGAGCATACCTATCCTTACTACTGCGCAGGCCATAGAGGCCATCAACACAAGTAGACCGAACTGCTAATGAACTTCGCCGAACGGCTCCTGAAGCTGCGCAAGAGCAAGGATCTGACTCAACAGGCGCTGGCCGATCAGGCCGGGCTGCACGTAGTCCAGGTCCGGCGCTACGAGACCCAGGCCTCCCAGCCGAGCCTGGAAGCCATTCGCAAGCTAGCCGTTGCGCTCAGTGTGAGCGCGGATGCGCTGTTGTTCGACGAGGACGAACGCGGTCCCAGCGATGAGCTGCGGCTTCAGTTCGAGGCCATCAGCCAGTTGCCGCCGGAAGAAATGCGCGTGGTCAAGGAACTGATCGAGGGAATGATTATCAAGTATCAGTCCCGGAGATGGGACACCAGCCGGGGGCAGTCGGCCGCCTGATCTCGGCGGCTAAGGAAGAACTTACAAGAACGCCCGGACCAGCCGGGCGTTTTCAGTAGCGATCAGTTTTATAGGCGTCCCGTGCAATCCGCCAATTTCGGAAATTCTGGCTAGCGACAATACACAAAAACGCCTTCAGAAAAAGATCTAAGACCATCATGACCGGCTGTTTCCAGCCTGCCCATAACATCGTCTTCGTCTACAAGTATCAAAATACCACTTCTTCCTTGTCCAATGCTGACAGCAGTAATATCTGATTCTTGCATATAGGCCGCGCCGGGACTGACTGTACCATGTAATCTCAAAAAGGAATCCCTTGCATCGATCCCCAAGAGTTCCAGATCAATACCTAGCTTCAAAAAACGACCCATGTCATCGATTGCATCAATTCGACCGAGCGGCCCCATGTGCCTTAGAAATTCTTCCTCGGCTATTCGCTCCTTTATCCAATCCTCGATGTAAGCAATTTTCTCTGGACTGCTGGCGATACTCTCAATTTTTTCGCAGCTTTCAACATTGGGATCGAAACAGGCAGTCCCAAGAAATACAACAAGCAACAATCCTGTTCGCATGAACCAATTCCGACTTAGAGCATTCATTTGCATTACCTGGACAACCGCCGATACAAAGACGCACCAGTCAAAGCCCACCTAGTGCCAGGACCGATGTCATTGACATTTCTTAACCCCTCCCCTTGATATATCTGTCTTGAATTATGTGCAACGACCAGGCCTGGAATCATTTGTTCGACATTAGGACCATAGTGTGCTGCAAGCATTCCTACGGCAATATAGTTAATGTGCCCACCTTCAGCAATAACGCTTCCACCAACATTAAACTGGCGGCCGGTAAGCAAGGCGTTGCCATGTAAGAATGTGTCATATGCGCCAAAATGATTTTCAAATGACTGACTGCCAAAAGGCGCTAGGCCCTGCCTTGATGTTCGAAGGTAGATCCAGTCAACTATTATCTTGAACTCTTCACCACTAAGATCAAGAACGCCTTCAGGATTGTCAATCGCACGCTGTCTCAGCTCACCATGCAGGGCATTATATCGATCCAATGCTGCCTGTTCGGCGTCAGTGTATTCATCCGCTTGCTGACTACCTAGTGAGTTAAACGCATACCCCATAGCGGCGGTAACCGCCCCATTTGCGAACACTGGCGCACCTGAGGCGAGTCGTAGCAGCGGACGGCATTTTTCCCTGTGCATTCTTCGACTTAGCGGCCTATTTTCCAGACGCGACCAGGCCTGAGGCATTTTTTGCCCCAGAGGCGGTTTTTGAGCTGCGAACGCCGTGGCCATGACGGCCATTCTATCGGATTGGCCAGAGCTTGCCAGGCGGGGATTTTCTTCTTAGCGGCTGCTTCTTAAGCCGCGACAGCGGCTAAGAAGAAAGGGTGGAGAGGGGCGCTATGGCCCCTCGATCAGGTGCATGTGATATCGCTTGATCCGGTGCACGTATTGCTGCCAGGTGCCGAGCCGTTGCCAGGCTTCGGTGGCGTCTGGGTAGTCGGCCGGCAGCAAGTCCAGGCGATTGAGGACGAAGGCGGCCGCGATGTGTTCGCCGGTGGATGCGGCCGTGGTGCCGGTGCGCTTGAGTTCGTGGGCCACCTGGATGATGCGCTCGATGGGCCAGGGCAAGGGATCGTTCATGGTGTGTTCTCCTGTTGGGCTTGATTGCCCTTTCCGATCAGCGGCGCGCGCAGGGCTGTCAAGGCTGCGTAGCCGCAGGCGGAGCACCCGAAGGGCTGGGCCTTGACGGACCGAGCACGCTGCTACCCTGACCCGGGCAAGCAAGCACAACTTCTTTCCGGATGGCACGGAACCGGTCCTTTTGGGTTTTGGGTTTTGGCTTTGGCCTTTTGCTTTGCAGGGAGCCCCTTTGGGGCGGACGGGTGGGCGGCAGGCCAAAGCGGGAACGAGCAACGCAGTGCGAGCCGCTTTGGCCTGACGACCAGGGCGGGCGGGGGAACAACAACGTGGCGAAGCCACACCTTACAGCGGACGTAAGTTCGCTGCCGCGGGCAGGATACATAACGCGGATTATGCGGGCCGCCAGGCCGGACTCTGGCCAAGGGGCGCCGACCGTAGGGCGAGTGCCCCTTGGCCAGTGCGCATAATCCCCCCGCGTTATGTTTGCTGGCCGCGTCAAAGCCCCCTTCCAGGGGGATGGGGGGTTGGGCTTGGCCATGAAGGCAGAGCGCAGCGGCGCCTTGATGGCCAAGACCAGATCAACAAGCCTCGCAACACTTGCGTCAGCATGTGTTGCACAAGACCAGTCTCCATCGGTCAACGAAGTCGACCAGGTGTCGGGTCAGCACTGAGCGAGCCTGGCGCGGCGCTTGCCCGACTGAGGGCCGCAGTGAACACCCGAAGACGCTGCAAGCGCCGTGACAGGCGGTCCGAAGCCGAACGAAGCTCGGGTCAGGCAACTAAGGAAGAAGATGTCGTGAGCTTGCCGGCGTCCGCTACAGCGCAGCTTAGCGGCGCTGGCACGGTGTCCGGATCTGGCAACCAAGTCGAAGTCCAGCACCAAGTCAGTCATCGTCGTCCTCGCCTTCTTCCTCGGCCTCCTGCTCCAGCAGATCAAGCACGTCTTCCGGAGTCGGGTCCGGGTCTTGCTCGTTGCCCTGCTCCCGGGCCTGCTTCACACGCTTGGCCACATCCTCCGGCAACCTGGCCGGATGAGTCGCCTCGTGGATGGATTTGAGTTTGTGGATGGCCACATGGGTGTAGATCTCGGTGGTCGACAGGTGGGCATGGCCCAGCATCTGCTGGATAAAGCGGATGTCGGCACCGTTCTCGAGCATCAAGGTGGCCATGGTGTGGCGGAACAGGTGACAGCGGCCGTCCTTGTTGACGCCGGAGTTGGTGATGTATTTCTTGACCGCACGGCTGACCCGGTGCGGGTCCAGCCGTTGTCCGGTCTCGTCGGTGAACAACGGGCCGTGGCTCTCGTCCGGGGCCGTGCGAGCTTCTTCAACGTACTTGTCGATCCAGATCAGGGCGCGTTCGCCGATCGGCACAAAGCGGTCTTTTCGGCCCTTGCCCTGGCGCACAGCCAGGACACCGGCCGAGCCGTTCACATCGGCAAGATCCAGCCCGATCAGCTCGGCCCGGCGGATGCCGGTCGAGTAGAACACTTCCAGGATGGCGCGGTCTCTCAGTCCCTCCGGTGTGGTGATGTCGGGCTGGTTCATGACCTGCTCGGCTTCTTCGGCCGTGAGGGTGTGTTTCGGGAGGCGCTTTTCGCGCTTCGGATACTCCATCTCGCTGGCCGGGTTGTACAGGATCAGGTTTTGTCGCATCAGAAAGCGGAACCAGGTCCGGATCGCGGTCAAGCGGTTGCATTGGCTCTGGATGGACAGCGGCTTTCCGTTGCGGCCAACGGCGTGATAGAGATGGCGCTGGTAGCGCTGCAGCACCGGCCGGGTGATCTCCTGGATGCGCTCAATGCCGCGCTCCTTGCACCAGTCCAGGAACCAGATCAGCGAGGCGCGTTTGTACTGGACGCTTTGGGTCGCGTAGTTCCGGACCTTCAGGTGCTCGATATAGGCATGGACGTAGGCCTTCAGGGAACGCGGGTCGCTGGGCGGGGCCGGGTTGCGCTCGACATACGGCATTACGCCCTCCGGGCGGTTCGTGCCAGGGTCGCGCGCAGAGGTTTGGCTTTGGCAACTTCAGCAGCTAAAGAACAAAGAGAACGGACAGGCGCGGGGGTTGGGCTAGGGTTGGATGCGGAGGGTTTTTCGGTCCCGGGGTGTGCGTTTTCAGCGTCTTGCGGGGTCGATTCGCTGGAAGCACTGCCATTGCTGGGGTTCGGGGCAGTTTGCGGGGTCCGGAATGGGGCCGGAAGCGGCCCGGAAGCCGGCCGGAAGCACCCCGGAAGGTCGTCATCGGAGGCCGGAAGGTCAGCCGTCGTATTCAACGATTCCAGTCCCGGCAGGGTCAACTGGCTGTCGTTCAGGCCACCGGGGAACAGCGCCTCGATATCGATCAGCCCCGGCAGGCGCGGCCGGCTGCCGGCGATCTCGCCATCGAAGATCAGCTCGTAGACAAAGCGCCGGCCGTTCTTGCCGTTATGGACGGCCAGGTACTCGAACTCGACCAGCCGGGCCAGATGCAAGGCCACCTGGCTGTTCGACAACCCGGCCGCTTCGCGCACATCGCGGCGAGTAAAGCGCACTTCCGGACGTTCGAGTTTTTCACGCTCCATGCGCTCAGCCACCAGCTCACCGATCACGCCTAAGACCTGCCGGGTCTGCGGTGGCAGCTCATCCAGGCTGCGGCCCAGCACTTCATGAGCCAGGCGGTTTGCCAGGGCGATGTCGGCCGGGATCACTTCCACATACTCGATCCGCTGGCCGGCCTGCTCGGCCGTCTTGATCGGGCGCTGATGCTGGTGCAACAAGGCAATGGCGTCGATCAGGGTCAGGTACTTTTGGTGGTCCCGTCGCGTGCGGGTGCGCTCGTCCAGGAACGTCAGGCGCTCGGCATAGGGATTGACCACGGCCAGGGGTTTTAGAAGGCGCTGGGCGTTTCGGTGCAGGGTGCGGATGGTCTTGGCTTGTTCACCGGCGAGCAAGCCTTCCAGCGTCCGGGCGGCACGTTGCCGCGCCTGGATGCGCCGGGTCTGGTCCCGACTTTCGTCCACGGTCAACACCAGGCAGCGGTTCAACAACTCCTCGTCGATGTCGATCGCTGTGGTGGTCAGCAACAACATCACCGGGCCCTCGACCCGGTATTCCTCGGTCACCAGTTTGCCGGTCTGCGGATCTTTTCCAGTGGACGCGATGGTCAGCTCGCCCTGACTCTGCAACAGTTTCAGGGCGTAGCTGGCCTGGCGAACGCCTTCTTCCTCAGCAATGCCAAGGATTTTGTGTTTCAGGTCATGCTCGCCCAGGTAGAACAAGCTCTGGCCGGTCATGGCCGAGTAGTGGATGCGGTCTTCTTCGGGCACGAGATCGAGCACCGCGTCCATCAGCGCCGACTTGCCGGCGGCACTGGTCGACTGGATGATGATGGCCAAGGGCTGGGTCAGCTTCCGAGAGACGGCGGCCAGATACCCGACCAGGGCATTGACCGGCTCGCCGACCAGGCCGGCGGCCTCGAAGGCCTCAAGGATGCAGTCGACCAGGGAAGGCTCGCGCAGCAGCGACAAGGCCGCCTCCCGTTCGGCCTCGGGCATTTCCACCTCGGCCGGGAGCTTGGGTTTCAGGGCGTCTTCGATCTGGCGTTCCTGCAACTCCTCACACTTGAGCAGCACTTTGCCGAGTTCGCGCTGGATCACGGATTCTTCAAGCTCGAGCTCAGCGGCAGCCAGGCGGGCGAAGGCCTGTCGGTGTTTGGCTGAGTACAGGTCGAAGCTGTCCACATGCAACGCTTCGCCGCGACTGACCAGGAGATTGACTTTGAGCACGTCGAAGCTGGTGTTCCGTGACAAGCCCCGGATGCGCCAGCGACGATCGCCGAAGCGCAGCACCACATCGCGCTCAGTGACTTCGGCCTCAATGTCGGTCGCCGGTGGCTCCGGGATGGCTGAAGCCGGCAACTCGGCGAGTGCCTCATTCGCACTCGCCGGATCAGGTTCGGGCTGTGGGGCCGGCTCGACCGGATCAGCAGCTAAGGAAGAAGGTTCGGCCGGCTCAGGCTCCGGGGTCCACTCTGAAGTTTCAGGCGGGGTTTCCGGTTCTGATTCTCTGGCCGGCATCGCCGGCGCGGCCGTGTGCAACTCCGGACGCTCACCCTGTCCAAGCCACTCGGCCTTGCGGATCACCAAGCCAAGCGACTTCAACGGCGGCTGCACCTTCAGTGCGTATTCGTTCGCGTCCATGCCTTTCGGGAAGTTCAGCCGGAAGCAGTCCAGGCCTTCGCCGGTCAGTAGCTTGGCCAGTTTCTCGGCCGCTTGGTTGCCGGCCTGATCCGCGTCATAGGCGATCAGGATGCGTTGGGCTCCGGACTCTTTGAGAGCGGCCAGGATTTCATCGGTGAAGCCATTGATCCCGTAGCTGGTGGTCACGTTCTCGAACCCGGCCGCGATGAAGGTCAGCGCGTCGATCAGCGACTCGCACAGGATGATTTCGGGCTGGTTGGCCAGGCTCTCGCGGTTGAACACGCCCCGGTGTGGGCCGGGTAGATACAGGTGATAGACCGTGCCCTTGCGAAGATTGTCGTTGAGCTTGCGGCCGTAGAGCTGGATGACCTGGCCGGACTCGTCCAGCACCGGCACCACGAGAGAACCGGTCAGGTGCTCGTGGCCGCTTTTTCGGAGCACGCCGAGTTTCTGCAAAGCAGCCCGTATCTCAGCCCCGGCCTTAAACGCCTTTGGTGGCAAGCGGTAACCCAGGGTCCGGTTGGCATAGCCCAGCCGGAAGCGGCGGATCAGTTCCGGGTCGTTCAGACCGCGCTTGTCCAGGTAGGCCAGCGCTTCGGGTGATTCCAGCAAGGTCTGGTGATAGAAGTCCGTGACCTGCTCCAGCAACTCACTCTCGCCGGCCTCCAGCGTAAAAGGGGACGCCGCCTGGCGGATTTTTGAGGCCGCCGGCGGCGTCCCATCCCCCAGCCGCAAGGCCGGATGGTCTTTCAACAGCAGCTCGCAGGCATGCCGGAAGCTGACCTTGTGGAAGCGCACCACCCAGTCGATCACCGAACCGCCGATCCCGCAGGCTCCCAGGCAGTGCCACAGGTTTTTCTCAGGCGAGATCACCAGCGATGGGGTGCGGTCGTCGTGGAAAGGACAGCGGCCGACCAGGTCAGCCCCGCCGTGCTTCTTCAACTCAATGCCGGCGGCCTCGACCAGGCGCGCGATCGAGACCTCGGTTTTCAGGCGGGTGACCTGTTCGTCGGGAATACGGGCCATAAATGGGTTCCTCCCAAAATCCTGTCAAGGGGGTTTTGAAGAAAATAACTCGGTAACATGGTACTCATATTATGAGTATAGTCAACTCAGATTCCGGAAAGCTGTCTTATGCTGAAGATCCTATCGAGACACTGAAGTACCAATGAGCACAAAGGACAAAAGCTTCTATACACAACTCGGCCGACGCATCGCGCAGGCGCGCAAAGCAGCCGGCATTACCCAAGTGGAGCTGGCCCGGACCTTGGGCGTGGCGCAGCAGACGCTGGCCCACTACGAGGGTGGGGTCTCACGCATCGCTGTGGCGCTGCTGCCGCGCGTAGCCGAAGCCTTGGGCACCACCGTGGAAGCGCTGCTAGCCGAGGAACCCAAGCCCAGCAAGCGCGGGCCGGCACCCAAGATCCAGCAGCAGCTCGAGCGCATCAGCCAGTTACCCAAGACCCAGCAGCGCTTGGTCATGCAGATGCTTGAGGGCGTGCTCGCCCAAACGAACCGATAACGGAGAACCCCATGGCAACCCGTCCTCAGGATTTGCTGGAGAAGCTCAAGACGCTGCCACCCCGACGGCTGGCCGAGGTCGAGGATTTCGTGGATTTCCTGGCCCACAGGGAGTCCCGCAGTACAGCCCTGGACCGGCTGCTGGCCATCGCCCCGGCACTGGAGGCGGCTGGTGAACCCCAGATGACCGAAGAAGAGATTGCGGCCGAGATCAAAGCGGTACGTGCCGAACGTCGCGCGCGCCAGACCCGGAACGACGATAACGCCTCGGGCCGCACCTAAGGTGCGGCTGGTCTTGGACACCAACGTGGTCATCTCTGCGCTCATCTGGCGCGGCACACCTTATCGACTACTGGCCGCCATTCGGCGCGAGGCCGAGGCGATGCAGTTGTTTAGTAGTGAGCCCTTGCTGGTCGAACTGGGCGAGGTATTGAACCGGCCCCACCTGGCCAAACCGCTGGCAGCGATCGGCCGCAGGCCGGCTGATGTCTTGGCGGACTATGCGCAAGCGGTGGAGATTGTGACACCTGATCATGTACCGGAAGTCTCACGCGATCCGGACGATGACCAAGTACTTGCCTGTGCGCTCGCGGCTAAAGCCGACGCCATCATCTCCGGAGACGACGACTTGCTTAGCCTCGGCCACTTTCAGAGCATACCTATCCTTACTACTGCGCAGGCCATAGAGGCCATCAACACAAGTAGACCGAACTGCTAATGAACTTCGCCGAACGGCTCCTGAAGCTGCGCAAGAGCAAGGATCTGACTCAACAGGCGCTGGCCGATCAGGCCGGGCTGCACGTAGTCCAGGTCCGGCGCTACGAGACCCAGGCCTCCCAGCCGAGCCTGGAAGCCATTCGCAAACTAGCCGTTGCGCTCAGTGTGAGCGCGGATGCGCTGTTGTTCGACGAGGACGAACGCGGTCCCAGCGATGAGCTGCGGCTTCAGTTCGAGGCCATCAGCCAGTTGCCGCCGGAAGAAATGCGTGTGGTCAAGGAACTGATCGAGGGAATGATCATCAAGTATCAGTCCCGGAGATGGGATAGCGGGCGGCAGTCGGCCGCCTGATGAACGCGGCTAAGGAAGAACTTACAAGAACGCCCGGACCAGCCGGGCGTTTTCAGTAGCGATCAGTTTTGTGGGTGTCCAACTCTCATTCCCAATGATGTAATCAGGCAATTGTCCGGGCTCAATACCCTTCAGCGCAGTTCAAGCTGATAGACATCCACGTTAGCTCCCAGCGACTTCAAATCAGGCACCACAGTTTCTACGTCTGAACTTTCGTCGATGAATACCTGAATGAGAAGACTATCGAACCGGGCTCCATCTAACCTCGCAGCTTCAACGACAGATTCGAGCACATCTTGCACTGGGCAATACCCGCCAACTGCTAGAAACCTCCCTTCTTGGTTGGTACTCTGGAATAATCGGGTCAGCAATATGCCAGAATCTTCCGATACTTGTTGACAAAGATCGATAAACTGAATCTCGTCTCCAGATCCCCAAATTGGCATTTGCCTTCCCATCTGACAAAATAGCTCGTTCTGATCACCTTCCAGTCGGCAATAGGGGTTGTCATACAACGGACCGGAGTCACAGCCTGGTATCAAAAGCACCAGAATGGCCATCAAGCACCAGCTTTTTAGTGAAAGCATTTTAATCATCATGTCTACCGTGGCCAGTGGAAACAACTTTCAGAAACACATGTTTTCCACCGAGTACGCGTTAACTGAGTTGTGTCGCCAGGAACGTAAGCGGTCATTCCGGACCGTTCTTCCCCAGGCCAGGCTAGCTGAGTAATCTGCTCCCGAACTCAACCAGGAGCAGATCACATGTCCAAAGTCACCCGTTTCCGCCGCACTGCCGACCAATGGCG